>BNJV01001611.1_pt1:175000-315000 | contig 416765 bp, 517 predicted proteins | sample 8540591 | NCBI WGS metagenome assembly BNJV01 (sample SAMD00202457, study PRJDB9452) | human saliva metagenome | host: Homo sapiens
TCACTGGTCGAGAGACTCTGCGCCGAAAATGTCCGGGGCTAAAGTGTAAAACCGAAGTCGTGTCATATGCAGCAATGTATATGGGTAGGGGAGCGTTCTCATCGGGCTGAAGCAGTACCGTAAGGAGTTGTGGACTGATGAGAAGTGAGAATGTCGGTATGAGTAGCGAAAAGAATGGTGAGAATCCATTCCACCGAAAGCCTAAGGGTTCCTGAGCAACGATCGTCGTCTCAGGGTAAGTCGGGACCTAAGCCGAGGCGGAAAAGCGTAGGCGATGGACAACAGGTTGAAATTCCTGTACCGGTGTGAATCGTTTGATCGATGGAGTGACACAGTAAGGTAGGTCAGCACGCGATTGGAAGAGCGTGTTTAAGCAGGTAGGTTGAGCTATAGGCAAATCCGTAGCTCTAAAAGCTGAGATGTGATGACGAGTGACTAGCAATAGTCGCGAAGTGATTGATCCTACACTGTCGAGAAAAAGCTTCTAGGTAGAGACACATCGCCCGTACCAAAACCGACACAGGTAGGCGGGGAGAGAATCCTAAGGTGCGGGGGAAAACCCTCGTTAAGGAACTCGGCAAAAATGCCTCCGTAACTTCGGGAAAAAGGAGGACTCATGTAGTGTGAAGAGCAGAAGCGCTTGGAGCATGAATGAGTGGCACAAGAGAGGCGCAAGCGACTGTTTACCACAAACACAGGTGCCTGCTAAAGCGAAAGCTGATGTATAGGTGCTGACACCTGCCCGGTGCTGGAAGGTTAAGAGGAGGGGTTAGACTTTGGTCGAAGCTCTGAATTGAAGCCCCAGTAAACGGCGGCCGTAACTATAACGGTCCTAAGGTAGCGAAATTCCTTGTCGGGTAAGTTCCGACCCGCACGAAAGGTGTAACGACTTGCGCACTGTCTCAACGAGGGACCCGGTGAAATTGAAGTACCTGTGAAGATGCAGGTTACCCGCGACTGGACAGAAAGACCCCATGGAGCTTTTACTGCAACCTAAGATTGAACTTAGTTAATGAATGTACAGGATAGGTGGGAGACGTAGAACCTAGGACGCCAGTTTTAGGGGAGTCGCTGTTGGGATACCACCCTTTCATTAATTGATTTCTAACGGGCCGAGTAACGACCGGCCGGACAGTCTTAGGCGGGCAGTTTGACTGGGGCGGTCGCCTCCAAAAGAGTAACGGAGGCGCCCAAAGGTTCCCTCAGAGCGGACGGAAATCGCTCGAAGAGTGTAAAGGCAGAAGGGAGCTTAACTGCGAGACGGACAGGTCGAGCAGGGACGAAAGTCGGGCTTAGTGATCCGGTGGTGCCGAGTGGAAGGGCCATCGCTCAACGGATAAAAGCTACCCTGGGGATAACAGGCTAATCTCTCCCAAGAGTCCATATCGACGGGGAGGTTTGGCACCTCGATGTCGGCTCATCACATCCTGGGGCTGAAGTAGGTCCCAAGGGTTCGGCTGTTCGCCGATTAAAGTGGTACGTGAGCTGGGTTCAGAACGTCGTGAGACAGTTCGGTCCCTATCCATCGCGGGCGTAAGAAACTTGAAGGGGGCTGCTCCTAGTACGAGAGGACCGGAGTGGACGAACCGCTGGTGTACCAATTATCCTGCCAAGGGTACAGTTGGGTAGCTACGTTCGGGACGGATAAACGCTGAAAGCATCTAAGCGTGAAACCAGCCTTGAGATGAGGTTTCTCATAGCGTAAGCTAGTAAGATCCCATGTAGACGACATGGTAGATAGGCCAGGTGTGGAAGAGCCGTGAGGTTTGGAGCTGACTGGTACTAATCGATCGAGGGCTTTACTTAAGCAACGTAAAACATTAAGCAGAATGTGCAACAAATATATATACTTCTATGTGGTTTTCAGAGTACAAACTCTGACAGATTCAGTGGCGATGGCTATGAGGATCCACCTGTTCCCATCTCGAACACAGTAGTTAAGCTCATAAACGCCGAAAGTACTTGGCTGGAGACGGCCTGGGAGGATAGGAAGCCGCTGATTGATTAAAGGCACACCTGAGGGTGTGTCTTTTTTTTGTATGGCTTCCTATCCTCCCAGGGGACCTGGTAAGCAGGGCAGTAAAAGTAGGGCAGTAGAAGATGGAGGAGCAACGCGACGACAGATTCACTGCATCACTTTCTTCCGAACGTAAGATTTACCAAACTGCGAAGCAGTGAAGGGAAATCCACAGTAAGGAAGCAAGTAGGGCAAGTTAAAGGTAATAAGAATTAAACGACGACAGATTCACTGCATCGCTTAGTTCGGAGCGTAAGATGGATATGTAGCGCAGCTACATAGGTCCTTCCACAGCGACGAACACCCCGTATCCTGGAGCAAAGAACCGTACATAAGAACTCGCTGATTAACGAAATAGAGGGTCAACCCTATAAAGGGTTGGCCCTCTATTTTTGTGCTCTAATGAGCACATTCTAATTCCTTCTAGAGCCGTTTTCAGCCAAGGTTGTAGAAGTATTGTCTATGTGTATTGATCAATAGAGACGGCGTGGGAAAAGTAGGGCAGTAGAAGATGGAGGAACAACGTGACGACAGATTCACTGCATCACTTTCTTCCGAACGTAAGATTTACCAAACTGCGAAGCAGAGAAGGGAAATCCACAGTGAGGAAGCAAGTAGGGCAAGCGAAAAGTAATTAGGATTAAACGACGTATGGGGCTCACACACCACCTTCTTCCGAACGTAAGATTTACCGAACTGCTAAGCGGTGAAGGGAAATCCACAGTGAGGAAGCAAGTAGGGAAAGTTAAAGGTAATAAGAATTAAGCGACGACAGATTCATTGCATCAACCGTTTTTATATTAATCTTATGAGGGATTTTCTTGATAATAGCCACTTATATGTGGTATTCTCATTATGTATGTAAGTCGATGGGAGTGATTATTTTATATGTATAAATATGGCAAGAGCTGTATTAAAAAGTTGTTATATTGTATTGCAATATGTATTGCAATTTTAGCGGTTTCGATTGGGGTTATGTGGGGACTGTCTTCAAATTACAAGTTATATGGTGTACCAGTACTTAATTATCATCAAATAAATGATGAGAAACACTCTGCTTTAACATTGCATGTGGATCAGTTTAAGGAGCAGATGGAATACCTCCATAATCATGGATATCATACGATATCATTGGATCAATTGTATGAGTATTTGCAAAATGGTACGGAGTTACCAGAGAAGCCAATCGTAATAACATTTGACGATGGTTATGTAGATAATTATGAACATGCATTGCCTATATTAAAAGCATATAATATGAAAGCTACTTTGTTCATGATTAGTGACGCAGCCAATACGCCTGGTTTTGTAAATACAGCACAAATGCGTCAAATGGAGACGGCAGGATTTGATATTCAAGGGCATACAAATCATCATAAGATACTAACTCATATGGATCCTACAGAATTGCCTGATGCCATTCTTGGTGGTAAAACATCTATGGAAGGTATTTTAGGAGAACCTATCAATTATTTGGCGTATCCTGGTGGTTTAATGATATGCTCGTTCAATATGTTACTAAACAGTCTGGGTATAAAATGGCTTTCACAGTTCAACCAGGAACAGTAAAGCCAGGGGATAATTTATATGCTCTAAATCGACTAGCTGTATTCCAAGGAGATACACCGTATTTATCTTTCTGGTTGCGCCTACATTGTGCACCGCTTATAAAGTATACATGGGCATTGCGTGATACATTACGCGATAATGGATGGCCGATATTGGCGTCTATTGTGCCTTTATTTTAGGAGGAACTATGTCTTACGAAGTTGTAGCAAGACCATTACGTGTTGCAGTATTAACTGTATCTGATACTCGTACATTAGAAACTGATAAAGGAGGCAACAAAGTTCAAGAATTTTTGGAAGCAGCAAATCATATTGTAGCAGATCGAAAAATTGTAATTGATGATTGTGAGGCTATAATAAATGCTATGATTCCATGGTGTAATGATGAGTCTATTGATGTCATTATATCTACCGGGGGAACTGGTATTGCTATGAGAGATGTTACCATCGAGGCGGTAAATAGCTTATATGAAAAGCATATCCCAGGTTTTGGTGAAATCTTTAGATATTTATCCTATACGGAGGATATTGGAACAAAAGCAATGGCATCTCGTGCAGAAGCTGGTGTTAATAACAATACTTTAATGTTCTCCGTTCCTGGGTCTGTTGGGGCCGTCACCTTGGCGATGAGCAAACTAATCATTCCTGAAATGGGCCATTTGGTGCGAGAAATTACAAAATAATACATATATTGAGACTGTTCTTTTGAGAGCAGTCTTTTTATATATGATGACAATCAATATTTGATGGATATAAAAGTAGGTAATTGATTCATAAAATATGAGCATGAGAAGTAAGTGAATTAATTTATTCTGTTTAAAACAATACCATTGCAGTATTGTTTTATTTCATTTATACTAGATTTAGTAATACGTTTGTCCGAGTGCATGAGAAAGGAGACTTTATGAAGTTAAATCAGGCCACGGATTATGCATTTCGCATGGTCTTGCATATGGCGCTACTACCTTCGGGCTCGAAGGTAACTGGTGCTGTATTGGCTGAGCAAGAGTTGATTCCAGAACGCTTTTTGCTCAAGATTATGCGTAGTCTCATTGCAGCAGGAATTATGAAATCTTTCCGAGGGGTAGATGGCGGGTTTGCTCTGAATCGAAGCCCCTCAAGAGATCTCGTTGCTTGATGTAATTAGAGCAGTAGAAGGGGATGCGTATTTACAACGTTGTTTATATGATGTAGGTTCTTGCTCTAAGTCTTGTAAGGGGCATTGCGCTATAAATGAAGCAATGGGCGTGATTCAGCATCAATTGATTAATCAGTTGGAAGCAGTTAATTTTAAGACCCTTGCCCAACGAGAACAGTTGATTATTGCTGAGGCTTGAGCTTTTTACAGTCGCAATGATGCAAGGTTTTTTGTAAAAGCTCGTCAAGTGATGTTAGTATTTTATTCTAAGGAGGAAAACACATGTTTGAAGCTGTAGATTTAGCCCGATTGCAATTCGCGCTAACATCTATCTATCACTGGTTATTTGTGCCGTTCACACTAGGTATGACAGTGACTGTTGCTGCTTTAGAGTGGACCTATGTGTCGACTGGTAAAGAAGTATACAAAAAAATGGCTAAGTTCTGGGGGAAATTGTTCCTAATTAACTTTGCCATGGGTGTGGTGACTGGTATTGTTCAGGAATTCCATTTCGGTATGAACTGGGCAGAATATTCTCGTTTTATGGGTGACATTTTTGGTGCCCCATTGGCCCTTGAAGCATTAATGGCATTTTTCTTGGAATCTACATTCATGGGCGTTTGGATTTTCGGTTGGGACCGCTTACATAAATGTGTTCACGCCCTTGTAGCTACATTTGTAGCGTTAGGTACTAACTTATCTGCGTTCTGGATTCTCGTAGCCAACTCCTTTATGCAACATCCTGTAGGCTTTGTATTACGCAATGGCCGTGCAGAGATGGAAAATTTCCTGACCATCGTTCAAAATGGCTATGTACCTGGACAATTTTTCCATATCGTATTGAATGGTTTATTAACAGCTGGTGTAATTATTATGGCAATCAGTGCATGGCACTTATTGCGTAATAATGCGACAGAGTTCTACCGCCGCTCCGCTAAATGGGGCATGGTTATCGCACTTGTATTTGGTACTTTAGGTGCATTAGCTGGTCATCATCAAGGTCAATACATCACAAAAGTACAACCTATGAAAATGGCTGCTATGGAAGCGTTGTGGGAAACACAAGATCCAGCGCCATTCTCTTTGGTAGCTAATATTGATACTAAAGCACAAAAGAATACAGGTGCTCTTGAAATTCCTGGTGGTTTATCCTTCTTGACTCAAAACTCCTTTACGTCTGGTAAGGTAGAAGGTATCAAAGACCTTCAAGCAAAAGCGGAGGCTCAATATGGCCCTGGCAACTATATTCCAGATGTTCCAGCAATCTTCTGGACATTCCGTGTCATGGTAGCATCCGGTTCTCTTATGTTACTTGTTGCCTTTGTAGGTCTTATCCTAAATGCAAAAGACAAGCTTGTTGAAAATCGTACATTCTTAAAAATTATGTTCTGGATGTTGCCATTGCCATTCATCGCTCACTCCACTGGTTGGTTTGTAGCGGAAGCAGGTCGTCAACCATGGCTTGTATATGGTTTGCAATTGACTGCAGATGGTGCGTCTAAATCCGTAACGGCTCCAGAAATTATGACTACAATCATCGGCTTTACACTTGTGTATATCGTGGCTGCTATCGCGGCTATCTACCTTGCTGTAGAACACATTAAAAAAGGTCCAGATGGAAATCCATCTCATGATGTAGTTGAAAAAGAGGAGGCAAGATTATGGAATTAATTTTTAATAACCTTGAAGTGGTATGGTTTATCTTAATTACTGTACTATTCGCTGGCTTCTTCTTATTAGAAGGTTTTGACTATGGTACTGGTATTTTGTTGCCATTCATTGGTAAAACTGACGTTGAACGTCGACAAATGATCAATGCCTTAGGTCCAGTGTGGGATGGTAATGAAGTCTGGATGATTACTGCCGGAGGGGCATTATTCGCATCCTTCCCTCACGTGTATGCTACATTGTTTAGTGGACTCTACTTGGCTCTATTTTTGATGCTTGCAGCTCTTATTATTCGTGGTGTATCCTTTGAATTCCGTTCTAAGAGCCCTAATTTGTTATGGCGTAAAACATTCGACTACTGCATCTTCTTTGGTTCCTTGATTCCTGCACTATTGTGGGGTGTTACAGTAGGTAACTTGATTCAAGGTACTCCAATTGATGCAAGTATGACATATGTTGGTACTTTTTCTGATTTATTAAGTCCATACACCATACTTTGTGGTATTGCGTTCATTTTGGTATTTACATACCATGGTGGTTTATTTACTTCTATTAAAACAGCTGGTGCTGTTTCTGAGCGCGCTCGTGCGGCATCCTTGGTAGTAGGTGTTCCTACAGCTATCGGTGCATTGGCATTGGTAGGTGCAACTTACGTGTATACAGATTTGTTTAATTCTGTATTAGCTATAGTTTGCTTTGCATTAGCTATCATGTCCTTCCTCATTTCTTGGGGTGCAGCACGTACTCGAAATACAAAATGGGGTTTCTTATTCAGTTGTTTATCTGTTATTTCTGTAACAGCTGCATACTTTGCAGGTTTGTTCCCTCGCATCATGGTTTCTTCTTTGAATCCTGAGTGGAGCTTGACAATTACTAATGCAGCTAACTCTACTTATACGTTGACTTTGATGACTTGTGTAGCCTTCGTATTTGTGCCAATTATTTTGGTTTACCAATCTTGGGTATATTGGACATTCCGTCATCGTGTAACAGAAAAAGATTTACACTATTAATAGTATAGCTTTACAACTTATGTAAGTTGTAAAAATTAGGTCTTAATGTGAGGCGTGCCGTAGCGGCACGCCTCTTTTTTTATGGTAAGATGAATATAATATTGATAAATTTAGATTCACTTGGACTCTTGTAGGCTTAGTAATAGGGATTTAAATTTGTTTGAGTTTATATATTTAAATAGATTTACCGTAGAGGATAGTATGATACAGCGTACCGCATTTAAAGCGCTGCTAGAACATAAAGGACCGCTTGTGCTACTCGGCTTAACCTGTTTAGTAGAAAGTCTGTCCATTGTTGGGCAAGCCTGGTTCTTTGGAACCTTAATAAATAATCTTATATTTTTGGAGCATACACTAGCTGACGAAACGAACACCATTATTTATTTGTTTATTGCTATTATTGTGAGATTGGTGGCTCATTATGTTCAAGAGGCGGTAGCAAATCATTTGGGAAGTGCTGTAAAAGCATCCTTTAGAGAACGCTCTTTGGCGCATATGTTTAAGCTCGGTATACAGCATAAGGAACGTCATGGCGATGTCATCCATATGCTTACCGATGGTTTAGAACAAGTAGATGCTTACATAGCACGTTACATTCCGCAGATTTATATGCTATTATGATTCCTCTTATTATGGGGATTGCCATTGTAAATACATTGCCAATAATTGGTATTATTTTGATTGTTACGGTGCCTTTAATTCCATTTTTTATGATCTTGATTGGGAAGCAAGCTGATCGATTAAATAAGGAACAATGGGAACGTATGAGCTTCCTATCGGGGCATTTTTTAGATGTACTACAAGGGATTACTACGCTAAAGCTCTTTGGCCGTGCAAAGGATCAAATTAAGGTTATTGGTCGATTATCTCAAGAGTTTAAAGATTCCACTTTACGCGTGTTGCGCGTAGCCTTTTTATCTGCATTAGTACTTGAATTAGTGAGTACAATTAGTACTGCTCTGATTGCGGTATATTTAGGTCTAACCTTATTAGATGGTGAAGTCACATTCTTTTCAGCCTTCTTTATTTTGTTGTTAGCGCCGGAGTTCTATACTCCATTTAGACAATTGGGGGCAGCTTTCCACACAGGGATGGCAGGGAAAACATCTATTCTGAAGTATGAAGAATTCATGCAGCGTCCACCTTATTTACCAGTAGGTGGTGAGTCTAAACTTGATAAGCCTATACAGGAAATTGCAATTAAAGATTTAACTTTCACCTATAAAAATAGTGAGAATGGGGTACACCACATTACGCTGCAGGCTGAACGTAATGCACCTATTATGCTCGTTGGTGAAAGCGGAGCTGGTAAATCTACTATGGCCCATATTGTTGGAGGGTTTTTACAGGCTCCGAAAGGAACAGTTACTATCGATGGCATTGATATATGTGATTTAGATATCAACTGGTGGCGTCAGCAAATTATCTATGTATCTCAACATCCACATATTATGAAAGGGTCCTTGCGAGAGGTCTTATCCTTTGGTATGGATGTAAGTGATGCAGAGATTCTTGATGCGTGCAAAGAAGTTCAGCTATTAGATGTTATTAATCGAGAACAAGATGGGCTTGATGCGGTTATCGGTGAAGGTGGGTTAGGTCTTAGTGGAGGCGAGCGGCAACGTATTGCTTTAGCTCGTGCATTCCTCCGGAAGGGTCAAGTATTGATTCTTGATGAAGTGACAGCACATCTAGATGTAAAAACAGAAGCTATTATAAGTACAGCTATTCAGCGTTTGATGGAAAATAAGGTTGCCATCATTATTGGGCATCGATTACAAACTATGCATTGGGCATCTAAGCTATATGTCTTGAAAAATGGATCAATTCTTCAAGAAGGTTCTTATCATGACCTACTTCAAGAAGAGGGGTTATTTTAAAGACCTTGTTACATCTGGCTTAGGGCAATTATCAGCAACTCTTGAAGAACCATTGTATATTGGAAAACAATTTGATTCAGAGAATACATTGGTCGTAGATAAACCTATCAATGGCACAGAGCATTTTGTTAAATCTGTTAAATATACTGAGACTTTTAAAGATAATGCAAAAGGTTCTAATATGAGCTTACAAGGTTGGAAAGTTGTTGTTTTCTGTATTGAGTCCCGCTAAGTGGTCATTAGTATTGGCCTTGCTATTTACATTCTTAACAGTGTTTATGAATGTTGGGCTTTTGACAGTATCCTCTTGGCTATTGGCATCTGCCGCACTGCAACCAGGACTTACTTATTTAAGTCTTGCAATCGTAGGAGTTCGATTCTTCGGTGTTAGTCGTGCTGTATGTCGTTATTTTGAGCGCTATACATCTCATCGCATGGCATTCCAAGGACTCTATGGCTTGCGCTTGTGGTTTTATGCTCATTTGGAACCATTGGCACCTGCTATACTCAAACGGTTTGGGGCAGGTGATATGTTGGGACGCATCATGGGGGATATAGAGGTATTACAATTCTTCTACTTGCGCACTTTGATTCCACCCGTAGCAGCCGTTGCCTTGACTATATTGATTGCATATGGAGTTTCTACAATTGACAATAGTTTGATTATACCTATTCTTTTGTCGGCCTTCGTATTAGGTGTAATAGTACCTTTGGTTGTTTATTCGTATAATAAAGAATCTTTACGTACGATTGGGCCCCAACAAGGCGATTATAAAGCGCTTTAAGTGATACTATGGATAGTTTGGAAGATGTGATTAGTTATGGCAATGAAGACATGGTATATAAGCGTATTCAGTATATGATGCGCAATGTAGATGCTCAAAAAGGTACTATTGAGCGAGGCATGAATATGGGTAATACACTATTCATGGGCGGCGTTCAGTTAACTGTAGTTATTGTAGCTATTATGGCTTCTAATGCGTTAACAGGTGCTTGGGCTAGTGTTATGGTAGCGGTGGCTGCCATTGGCACACAGGCTTGGTTTGAAGCGTTACAGCCTATGATTGCTGCTGTTCATCATGGTGCAGAAAGTAAAGTTGCTACAAGTCGTCTCATGGCTCTCAGTAATGAACCGATATCTATTGTAGAACCTATATCACCAGAATCATTTAACCCTAATGATGATATTATTTTTACAGATGTATCCTTTGGTTATGATGAATATCGCCATATTTATGAGAATCTCAGACTACATATTCAGCAAGGGAAATCCATTGCTATCGTTGGTGCTAGTGGGTCTGGCAAGACGACATTATTTAATATGCTTGAGAGGTTATATGATTATGGTGGGATCCATTCGTATAGGCTCGGTGGAGTTGAAAGATATTTCAATTGATACTTGGCGTAATGCATTGGGGACTATAACTCAAGATACGTATATTTTTAATGCTTCCTTTAAGGATAATATACGCCTTGCAAGACCTGAAGCTTCTATGGCGGATTTAGATCAAGCCATTAACCGTGCATCATTGCGATCGGTAGTTGAAAAATTACCAGAAGGTATGAATACGATTGTAGGGAGTGGAGGGCAAGGTTTGAGTGGTGGTGAACGTCAAAGAGTTGCATTAGCTAGATTGTTCTTGCGCAATCCTAAAATCGTTTTATTAGATGAACCTTTAGAAGGCTTGGATCAAGTAACAAGAAAAGCTTTACATCGTGACTTGATGCATTATGTAGAGGGTAGGACATGTCTATATATTACGCATCAATTGGAAGGTTTAGAACAAATGGACCGGATTTTATTTATGGATAAAGGGCAAATTGTTGAAGATGGAACGTATGAAGAGCTAATGGCGTTTAAAGGTCGTTTCTATGAATACTGTTATTTATCCATGGCAAGTATTCAATAAAAACTAAATATCATTTAAAAGTATCTATTATTAATGCTTAATTATAGATTTGAACAATGTTTAATATTACGTTGCAATTTAAGATCTATTATGAATATTAAATTATAATATGACTAATGTTTAACTACATTAATAAGGCCCCTTTTACTATGCAAAAAGGGGCTTTAATTATATTTATATTTAATAGTATATGTAGTATACTTTTTATCGATAAATCATGCAATATATGGTATAATTTTTGTGTTAAGAGCTATTATTTCACCCTTGGAGGGGTTATGACTAAAATCTTCACCAAATTACGAGCTTTGGTGGATGAAGCATTATCTGATCGAGATGCGGTGGTGGATAAGGCGCCCGTATTAGAAAAAGCACCTTTAGAACAAGATTTGTTTGACCATCGCTTATTATATATAGAAGAAGATATGGTTAATCGCATGTTGCGTGCCGCTCTTCGTAATCATTGGTTCTTTTATGCTGTAACATTTGAATTTGAACCAAACAATCAAATATTCCTATCCATTATTACAAAATGGGGGAATGTGATTAATGTGGAATTCACCTTAGAGGATTTATGGTTCGATGATTATTCATCATCCTTTGCCATTCGTTTAGATACAAATAATATAGATACAGGTGGGTTTATTTTGAACTCTATTTTACACTTGTTGGGTAACTGGTGTCTAAGTCTCTTCGGTATTTTCTTTAACCCTATTGCATTAGGTGAAAAAGGATCTACTGTACGCTTTGAGAAGAAGGGTATAATTCAGTTTGACTTATTACCTAATACACAAGTGAAGAAATTCATACCCATGCCTGAGCGCCATATTGGTAGTAATGGACCCGTTCTCTTGGGTAACCCGCGTACCAGTCAATCTGTGTTACAGTTGGATTACTATGCATTCCATGATCCTGTAGATACTTTTACAGTACCTGATGTGCCAACTCGTACTAGCTGGCTTCGTTCTATCGATATTGCAGCGGTTCTTTTATTGCCAATAGGTGTATGGATTACTTTTATTATCTTGCATCACTACTTACCAACAGAAACATTGGAATTTTCATTCTCTACATACTTTTTAATTTCCTTAGGGATTTTTATCATTTCCTTCTTGGTTATGAATATTCCTCGGTATTTGTACATGTATTTTGATTCTCGCAAACAGTGGCAAAGTGCATTTGTACATAACAATATTAAAATTCAAATGCGTAAACTACACCGACGCATCTTCATGCAACAAGCTACATTGACAGCTGATTGTGATGAGTATACTGCTAATGAAAGCCAAGAGCGAATTAAACACCTTTTGTTGCAAATTCGAGATAAACGATTCCTTGCAAATCGACTTAAAATTGCAGATGATGATAGAGCGCGTAAACAAAAGGTTAAGTTTATTATTGCATATATAGGTTGTACTTTGATTGAGTTGATGTTGTTAATGAACTAATATTGTAAAAACAGAAGACATAATAAAAACGTATCTCTTTGATATGTACTCTCTTTACTGGTTGTCCAGTAAAGAAGGTATATATTACTTATAGAGATACGTTTTTTATTGTAGGGTGTTAATTTTTAATTATCGCTTTTTGCGTCGCTTACGAACTGTTTTTCGACCTTCTTGTTTTTTGTTAGATATAGGAGTCTGTATTGGTTCATAAACTGTCCGATTTACAGTCATAAATGGAGGGTTGCCATATTGATTAGGCTCAGGTTGTCCTGGCAATACCCAGAATAGGAAGCCGATGAGCCATATAAAAAGCTCTAGCATGTAATTGAATGGAGATACGGCAGAGTAGGTATTGATGAAAATCATGATTACCGACCAGAGGATTCCTGCCCATGCATTGAAGCCGATGTCGTGAATACGACGGCCAAATAAGACACAAGATAAAGGAAAGAGGGTTGCCAATAAGAGCCAAATAATGACCCTAGTCAACCAATATGCTGGTAGTGATACAACAAAAGTCCAAGAATATGTTATCGATGTAGTGGACAATATGAAATAAAATCATTAAAGCGATGAAGCATATGATAAATTGTAGTCGATTTAACCGTCCCGTTAAGTTAAAAATCGATAAACCCATGCGACGTCCTTGGAATGCAATGAGCTAAACCGATGGTACATATGAGCAGTGTTCGTAATACAACATAAAGTAAATCCATAAGTTCCCCTTTATTTATAGCTTATAGTTGAGTTAATTCTGGCAAAACTAACTCAAATGCGACTCCCATGTTTTAGTGATTGTACTGTATCTAACGTTGCTTGAATCGCGTTTGGTAGTAAAATTCATTGCCAGTTCTGCCGCATCATAAGGAGAATATCCCCTCATTACCGCACCAGATAATACAGCAGTAAAAATATCTCCTGTACCCTGTAGCTTTTACAGGAACCAGAGGTATAGAGTATGTTTTTAAAAAGTTTGTAGGTCCATCATAGACCGCAATAACAGCATGTGTTTTCGATGGGACGCTGGTCATGATAACCATTTCAGGGCCCATGTGATGTAATTGTTTACATCGCTCACGTAATTCATCTTCGCTAATAGGGTCTGTCGAGAATGGAATATCTAATAAGAAGCAAGCCTCAGTATAATTTGGTTTTACGATGTGGGCCTTTGACACGAGTTGGCGCATAGCAACAACCATATCTGGAGTGTAGATAGAATAAAGGCGACCATCGTCAGCCATTGCAGGATCAACGATAACCATTTGGCCATTATTGGCAAATCGATTGATAGCTTCTTCGACGAGGTGAATTTGTTCTGGTGATGCCAAGAATCCACTTACAATAGCGTGAAAGTCAATTTCGTTTTTATCCCAACAGTTCATAAAGTCTCTCATATGAGCAGATAAATCTACGAATTCATAGTGTGGATACTCTAAGTGATTGCTTAGTACCGCTGTTGCTAAAGGAACCGCCTGGCAGCGCATGGCACTGATGATAGGAATCATAACGGTAAGGGCACAGCGTCCGATAGAGCTCATGTCTTGAATTGTTAAAACTCTAGGTACTGCTACCATAGACACCTCCAAATAATCATATATTTTATTGTACGTTATGTGAGCCTTTCTGTAAATGTAATGATGTTAATCATGAAATTAACTTCATAATGTAGTATAATAAAAACGAATAGACTTTTTATGGAGGAAAGTGACAATGACGAGGTATGTATTTCGACGCCTAGGTGGCGCAATCATAATCTTATGGGTCATCATTACCGTAACATTTGCATTAATGCATGCGATACCTGGTGGGCCTTTTACAACAGAAAAGAAATTACCGCCTCAGGTGAAAGCGAGTATCGAGGCAAAGTATCATCTCGATGATCCTGTATGGAAACAGTATGGAGATTATTTAGGTGGCGTCATTACAGGTGACTTGGGCCCATCATTTAAATATGAAGGCCGTAGTGTAAACGATATAATTGGTGATGCATTCCCAATTTCCGCACAGCTTGGTTTATTATCTTTAATGGTAGCTATAGTTGGTGGTATTACAGCTGGTGCGATTAGTGCCATGAGACCTAATAGCATTGTAGATTATGCGGTAACTGTATTATCTACAATAGGGATTTCGGTACCAACTTTTATTATCGGTGCTGTTCTTGTGTACATAGTAGGCTTTGAATTGGGATGGTTCCCGGTAGCCTTATGGCGTGGCCCATCTTTACATGGTGTTACCTGTGTTGACATTAGCAGCGCAACCGATGGCATTTATTGCTCGCTTTAACGCGCAGTGGTTTACTTGACGTGTATCAACAAGAATACATTCGTACAGCTCGCGCAAAAGGTCTAGGTTCTTGGACCATTTTGACACGTCATGCCCTTGGCAATGCAATTTTGCCAGTTATTACGTACTTAGGTCCATTGGCAGCTAGTTTGTTAACAGGCAGCTTTATCGTAGAAACAATTTTTGCGATTCCTGGTCTAGGTCAGTATTTTGTAACATCTATTTATAACCGAGACTATACGGTTATTCTTGGTATTACGATTTTCTATAGTGCGCTTGTAGTATTTCTTAATATTTTGGTGGACATGATTTATCCATTAATCGATCCACGAGTTACAACGGAGGAGGGGGACAGATGAATAAGGAAGACTTTTTACCTATTGAACGAGCCCCTCAAGAAGAGATTACTAGCTTTATAAAACGTCCTAGTAAATGGGAACGATTTAAGGTAAATCGTTTAGCTGTAGTTGGTGCAACCATCATTATTGTGATGATGGTGCTTGCTATTCTAGGTCCACTTATTTCACCTTATACCTATGCAGACCAATCCTTAATTGATGCGAACCAAAGTCCAAGCTTTAGCCATTGGTTTGGTACGGATACATTGGGCCGTGATATCTATACGCGTGTTATGTACGGCGCTCGTATTTCCTTAACCATTGGTTTTGTAGCAGCTTTTATTAATCTTGTGATTGGCGTTGCTTATGGCGGCATTGCGGGTTATATAGGTGGCAAGGTAGACCGTATCATGATGGGGATCGTAGATGTTTTGTATGGTATTCCACTTTTACTATACGTAATCTTATTGATGGTTGTACTTGGACCTGGGCTAACCTCTATTTTTGTAGCGTTGGGGATTGCGTATTGGCTTAATATGGCCCGTATCGTACGCAGTCAAATCTTAAAAGTTAAAAACGAAGAATACATCATTGCAGCAGAAGCTATGGGTATTCCTAAGCGTCGAATTTTATTACGTCATATTTTACCAAACTGTGTAGGACCGATCATTATTACTTTAACATTGGCCATTCCTGAGGCTATTTTTACAGAAGCATTTCTTAGTTTTATTGGCTTAGGTGTAAATGCACCTATGGCGAGCTGGGGCGTACTAGCTTCTGAAGGTATTAGTAGCATGCGCTCTTATCCGTTCCAATTGATTTTCCCAGCTGTTGCTATTAGTATTACCATGCTTGGTTTCGCATTTTTTGGCGACGGTTTACGTAATGTATTAGACCCTAAGGAAGGAGATAGATAATGAATAATGCTATTGTTGATGTACGTAATGTATCTATTACCATCAATACCTTCCAAGGTCCGTTGCGAGTTATTCGCAATCAAGATATTTCTTTATACCCTGGTGAGATTTTAGGTATAGTCGGGGAATCTGGGTGTGGTAAATCCGTTTTAGTTAACTCTTTAATGGGCTTATTGCCATATGGTAAAACTAAAATTAAAGCAGATACATTCATGATTGATGGACATGATTGTTTAGGATTTACTGAAGATGATTGGAATGAACTTCGTGGTACGACGGTTGCCATGGTGTTCCAAGATCCTATGACCTCCTTGAATCCTATCATGACCATTGGAGAGCAAATGTATGAGGTTATCCATCGTACAAATGCGTATGGTGAAGATTACGATGAAAGGGCTATTGCCATCGATTTATTGAAGAAGATGGGGCTGTCTACACCAGAACGACGGTTATCTCAATATCCTCATGAGTTGAGTGGCGGAATGCGTCAACGCGTATGTATTGCCATGGCAGTGGCCGGTCGTCCCTAAGATTTTTGATTTGTGATGAGCCCACAACAGCTCTTGATATTACTACAGAGGCACAAATTTTGCGCCTTATGCAAACATTAGCCGTAGAGGCTGGCATAGGGATTATCTTTATCTCTCATAACCTACGTGTTATTGCTCAAATTTGTGATCGGGTTATGGTTATGTACGCAGGTAAATGTGTTGAGTCTGCTACAGTAGATGGTATTTTTTTAGCGAGCCTCGTCATCCATATACTTTGGGGCTGTTGCTTGCATTGCCTCAAGGTAAAATGGCACGGCGAATTGAAGGCTGTTGAAGGTCAACCACCTGATCTATTTGATTTACCTCGTGGATGCGCATTTAATCCTCGTTGTAAATGGGCTATGCGAATCTGCGGTAGTCGGGTTCCGATGGTTACAAATGTTGGTGAAAGTCACCAGTTTACATGTTGGTTAGCTAAGTTGGAGGGACTTTAATGAGTTACGTATGGGAAACTGACAATCTCGTTAAAGAGTTCACCCTGTCAGGTGGCTTATTTAAGCCAAAACAAACGGTACACGCCGTACAAGGCGTGAGTCTATATCAATCACCAGGGGAAACCCTAGGTATCGTAGGTGAATCTGGATGTGGTAAATCTACATTTGGTTACACTTTGATGGGTTTATATCAAGCTACATCTGGTTCTATTTATATGAATGGTCGACATATCAACCCTTATGTGGATAGAGAGTCTGTTCACCCGGTGATGCAAATGGTATTTCAAAATCCTTATGCATCCCTTAATCCGCGGCTTACGGTTAATGCAATTTTAGAGGAGCCTTTAGAACTGGATCCAAAGTATACACCCCGAGATCGCGTGATTCGTGTAAAAGAGGTGCTTGACCAAGTTGGCTTAAATATGTCATTTGGTGAGCGTTATGCTCATGAACTATCTGGTGGGCAACGTCAACGTATCGGCATTGCACGGGCTCTTATTATGGAGCCTCAATGTATCATTTGTGATGAGCCGATTTCTGCATTAGATGTATCTATCCAAGTGCAAATTATGACATTACTAGAACGGTTACAAGAACAACATGGTATTTCGTACCTCTTTATTTCTCATGATTTAAATATGGTGCGCTACATTAGTCATCGCATGGTTGTTATGTATTTAGGTGCCGTCATGGAAGAAGGTCCTGCATTGGACTTATATGAATTCCCTCAGCATCCGTATACCCGTGCATTGACGGCCTTAAATGGTCCAGTTATGCCACATGCACCAATTGGGGCACCGCTTAAAGGGGATCCACCAAATCCATTAGACCCACCAAAAGGGTGTCTGTTTAGTGGTCGATGTCCAGAAGCGGAAGGGCGTTGTTTTACAGAACGTCCGCCACTTAGAGATTGGGCAGATCGCCGCATCGCATGCTGGCACATATAATGGGAGAATAGTATGGAAAAACTAATTGTTGGCAAGTCCTTGGAACATCAACTAGATACAGTCATTAAAGAATTGGCACCAGCAGGGAATATATCTTATGCGGTGCTACAATTTGATGATGAAGAGGAACCAACACTCATCGCAGCCAGAGGTGAAAATACTGTACATTCTAGTGCGAGTTTAATTAAGGTACTTATCATGGAATATGTCTTTCATTTAGCGCGTACTGAGCAATTGGACATTAATGATACAGTTCCTTTATCTAGAACTCCACGCGTTGAAGGTGGCGGCGCACTACAAGAGTTAGTTGGTAAACATAGTTTTACATATCTTGAGTTATGTCGTCTCATGATGGTTCTTAGTGATAATATCGCAACAAATCTACTCATCACAGTGCTCGGCATGGAAAATATCAATGCTCGTGCAGAAAAGCTTGGTATGGATGAGATGGAGCTTAATCGTATGATGATGGACCTTTAACGCCCTAGCTGAAGGTCATGATAATCACATTACAGCTATGTCGTTAGCTCGTTTGTATAAACACATTTTTGAATGTCGTGATAGAGATGCTTATGGCAGAGAAATGTGGAATATCTTAGGTCGCCAACAATTCCGTGATATCTTACCATTTTACTGGGGAGAAGGCATACGCTTTCACCATAAAACAGGATCCCTTGATCGTGTAGAACATGATGGGGGTGTAATAGAAACATTTAGGGGTCATTTTTGTTTTATCCTTTTAATGAGCGATATCGATAATGACCGAGGTAAAGAGTTAGGCGCTCGAGTTGGGCGCATCATGAGAATTTGTAGAGGAAGCATTGCCATGATGGATAAACGAAACTTGTTAAAACTCATGGTCCTCGCTCTAGGGGTGAGCGTACTCTTATTCGTATTTGGGTACCCTCGTGGTGTTCAACCAATCGATGAACACACAATCCGCTATGTTATTGAGCAGGAACCATCCACATTGGATCCCGCAAAGTCTACTACCTCTCCGGAGGCTACGGTTCAACTTCAATTATTCGATGGTCTAGTTCGTTTGAATGATGAAAGTGAACCTGAAGCAGCACTTGCTAAAAATTGGGACATCTCCGATGATGGTCGTGAGTATACCTTCCATTTACGACCTAATTTAAAATGGTCCAATGGAGAGCCTTTGACGGCTTATGACTTTGAATACGCTTGGAAGCGCGTATTAGACCCTGAAGTCCATGCGGATAATGCATATATGTTATATGTATTGGAAAATGGTGAAGCTTTTAATACGGGTAAAGCTGCAGCTGAAGATGTTGGGGTTAAAGCTATTGATGAGGATACATTGGTAGTTACCTTAGAAAATCCAACGGCTTATTTCTTGAAATTATTAGCGTCTCATAGCTATTACCCAGTGAGTAAAAAAGCAGTAGAAGCTCACGAAAACTGGGCGGCTAATGCGGAAACAATAGTATCTAATGGTCCATATCGTTTACTTTCTTGGAAGCATAATGGGGAAATGGATTTCATTAAGAATCCAAACTATTGGGATGCAGAATCTGTGAAGACAGAGAAAATGAATTGGCCTATTAGTGAGTCTCAAAGTACACGCCTTACCTTAGTTGAAGGTGGCGAAGCTGATATGACGGTTGAGCCTCCTGTAGCGGATCAAAAACGTCTAGAAGAAGCCGGCCTATTACATATTGGCCCTATGCTTGGTAACTACTATTACGTATTCAATGTGAAAGCAGAACCTTTCACAGATCCAGATGTGCGTAAAGCCTTTTCTATGGTTATCAACCGTGCTAATATTGTTAATAATATTGTTAGAGGCGGTAAAGAGCCAGCTTATGCATTCGTACCATATGGTATGCTTGAAAGCAATGGTCGTGAAGACTTCCGTGAAGCTGGTAGCTATCTCGTATACGAAGATGTAGAGCAAGCCAAGGAAATCCTGAAAAAGGCTGGCTATGGCAAGAATCGTCCATTGCCGCAAATTACGATTTTGTATAATACAAGTGAATTACATAAAGCTATTGCAGAAGCGATTCAAGATGCATGGATAAATGCATTTGGCGCAGATGTACGCTTACAAAATCAAGAGACAAAGGTATTCTTGGCAGACCGTGAAGCTGGCAAGTACCAAGTAGCTCGCGCTTCTTGGGTTGCCGATTATAGCGATCCACAAAACTTTTTAGAGGTATTCTCTGCTGAAGATAACGATGGTCAGTATCATAGTGATGAGTATAATGAGTTGATTGCACGTATTCGTACAACTCCAAATGGGGCGGCTCGTGATGCGTTGATGCATGAAGCAGAAAAGATGATTTTTGATGAATCTCTTGTTATGCCGTTGTACTTTACAACACAACCATATGTGACAAACGGAACAATTCAAAATTATTTCTGGACCACATTGGGACTTGTTGACTTTAAAAAAGCATACAAATAAGATACACTTAAGACGTACACTTTGTGTACGTCTTTTGTTGTATGGGAATATTAATATATTATAAGTTAACAGGTATTTTCTGAGGATATATGGACTGGATTGAACCAAAACGTTTGGCACCGGGGATGACCATAGGTATTATGGCACCTGCTAGTGCTAGCGATGAAGATTTACATAGAATAGAAGAAATTTGTAAGGCTAAAGGCTATAAGGTGCTTGTAGGTGAAAGTGCAAGGAGAAAGGGGCTATATGGAGGCACACCTGAGGAGCAAGCCGTAGAATTTCAATACATGATGACTGTGGCTCCTTGTGATACGGTTCTTGCCTTGCGCGGTGGTTATGGCACGATGCGCTATTTAGATTTATTAGATTATAAAGCGATTCGTAAGTATCGGAAGGCTTTGTTGGATATAGTGATTGTACAGCACTTCATATGGCTATTAATCGATATAGCCGCCTCATTACTTATCATGGACCTATGGGGGTAGATTTTAAATTAGACCGTAAGTCAGATATTGATACGCTATTTAATGCTTTAGAAGGCAAATTAAAAGTTATAGAACCCTTGCCAGAGCCTCCCCGAGGTGCGATTGGCACAGAACTCGGTGAGGGTATTTTACGAGGTGGTAATATGACGATGGTATCCATGTTATCGGGAACGCCTTATTTTTTAGAGAATGAATCATGGGAAGATACCTTACTATTTATTGAAGATGTAGGGGAGGCTCCTTATAAGCTGGATCGCATGTTACAACAATTTCGACTCAGCGGTTTGTTGAGCCGTATTAAAGGCTTAGTCATTGGTATCTTTACAGATTGTGAAGGAGATGAAGATGAGCGTGATTACGATTTAGGTTATGAAGCATTGCGCTATATGGAGGAAAATAGAAATCCAAAATTACCAGATCCTTTTGTATGCTATGTGCCAACGGGACATGGGGCGCCACATCAAACATTACCGCTAGGAGCGACGATTAGCTTTAGATATATTTCTAATACCATCATCGTTCATCCTTATACGAAATAGTTAAGAGCTTTTGGATGAACGATTTTACTTAATAGGCAAATAGATATTAGATAAAAATAGTAGTTACCGTGATATTAGGTAATAAAATAATAGGTAATAAGATATTAGATAATAACAAGGGGAGTTATGACACTACAAGAACGAGAGGCTCGCGCCTGTGCCATCATAGATAGTATGGCACGGGAATTGCGTGCAGTTTCCATATATTTACACGATAATCCTGAATTGGGCTTGAATGAGCATAAAGCAGTAAAGGTAATTCACCAATTCTTAGAAACACATAATTTTATATCTCATGTAAGTCTAACTAATCGGCCAGAGTTACAAACAGCGTTACGGGGCGACTATAACGGTACTGCACGGCATAAATAGCCTTCTTAGGTGAATATGATGCGTTACCGGAACTAGGACACGGCTGTGGTCATAACCTTATTGCTATGATGAGCTTAGGTGCTGCTGTTGCTTTTAGTCAAAGTGCACCACAGGATTGGGGTACAACATTCTTTGGGTGCCCTGCAGAGGAAACTATCGGTGGTAAGGTATATATGGCAGAAGCCGGTCTTTTTAAAGGCTATGAGGCAGCACTTATCATTCATCCAGGTGGAGAAAATGAGGTGGGAGGTACATCATTGGCGACACATCCTCTAGAGGTTACGTTCCATGGACGTTCTTGTCATATTGCATCCTTAACAGATTCAGGAATCAATGCCTTAGATTGTGCGGTAGACTTATATCAAAGGGTAAAAGATTTAAAAAAGACCTTTCCTAAAGGTGCTATTGTAGGTGCCATCTTTACAGAGGCAGGTACGGCACCAAATGTGGTTACACCAAAGGCTACGATTCGTATGACTGTTCGTGGTAGTACAGTGGATGATTTAGAAGGTATTATTTTGCCGGCTATTAAAGAGGCAGCCCAAGAAATCGGTTCATCCTATGGAGCTCAAGTTGAGATGCATCACTATGAGCCACTCTTTAAGGATATGCGTCAAGATAAACAGTTATTAAATCTCTTTAAAGATGTGATGACTGAATTTGGTGAAAGCCCACGTATATTGCCTGATGATGAGGCGGATGGTAGCACTGATGTAGGTAATGTGTCTTACGAAGTACCAACAGCACAGCCTACCTTGCAGATTGGATTAGGTTTAGAAGCGCATACGCCAGAATTTACTTGTGCTGCTGGATCTGACTATGGGTTAGACCAAGCGATTAAGGGTGCTAAGATTATGGCTGTTGTAGCCTTGCGTTATGCGATGTGTAAGTAAGTTCAATTTTTGACATATAGAGGTCAAAAAGGTACAATAGATATAATATTTAAGTAAGTATGAAATAAGCCGTCTTCAACAAGACGGCTTTTATTCCGGTGGAGATAGATATGAGTGTTTTAACCGTTTCAAATGTAACTCATGGTTTTGGAGCGCGACAAATTTTAGATGATGCATCATTCCGTTTGCTAAAAGGTGAACATGTAGGCCTCATTGGTGCAAATGGTGAAGGTAAATCTACGTTTCTTAATATCATTACAGGTAAATTGCCACCTGATGAGGGGAAAATTGAATGGTCCAATCAGGTAACTGTTGGGTATTTGGATCAACATGCTGTTCTTGAAAAAGGTATGACCATCCGTGATGTATTACAACGTGCTTTTGATGATTTATTCGTCATGGAGCAAAACATTAACGATGCGTATAATCGCATGGGTGATGTGTCCGAAGATGAAATGAATAAGCTACTTGAACAGGTAGGGGAATGGCAAGAAATTCTTGAGCAACGTGGGTTCTATGAAATTGATGCGGTTATTGAGCGTACCGCTGCCGGATTGGGACTTATGGATATCGGCTTAGATCGAGATGTAACAGAGCTCAGCGGTGGTCAACGTACCAAGGTTTTGCTCACAAAACTATTACTAGAGAAACCGACTATTTTGCTCTTAGACGAACCGACAAACTATCTTGATGTGGAGCATATTCAGTGGTTGCAAAACTATTTGCAAAATTATGAAAATGCCTTTATCTTGATTTCTCATGATATGGAGTTTTTAAACTCCGTAGTCAATGTTATTTACCATATCGAACAAGCGGTGCTTACGCGTTATACTGGTGATTATCATCAGTTCCAAGCTGCTTACGAGGTGAAAAAAGCGCAAGCAGCTAAGGCGTATGAACGTCAACAGCAAGAGATTGAGCGTATGGAAGACTTTATTCAGCGCAATAAAGCGCGCGCGTTGCAACACGTGGTATGGCAAATTCTCGAGCAAAGCGCTTAGAAAAGATGGAAATTCTAGAAAAGCCAAAAGAGTATATCAAGCCCACTTTTGGCTTTAAAGAAGGCCGTACGCCAAGTCGCTTTATCGTAGAGGCTTTTGGATTGCAATTAGGTTATGATGAACCATTAACAAGACCAGTAGACTTTCAAATTGAAAGAAACAAAAAAATTGCTATTCGCGGTGTCAATGGTTTAGGTAAAACAACGTTGTTGAAGACTATTTTAGGTCTATTAAAGCCTGTTAGTGGTGAGTTGGTAAAAGGTGAATTCTTACAAGTTGGCTATTTTGCCCAAGAGGATACGCCATCTAATTCTGAAACAGCATTAGATTATATTTGGAATGAATATCCGGCGATGACAAATGCAGAGGTGCGTGCAGCATTAGCTCGTTGTGGCCTTACAAATGAACATATTACGTCTCAAATGCGCGTACTTTCAGGTGGTGAGAATGCGAAGGTTCGCCTATGTAAGCTCATGCAGAATAAGTACAATGTGTTGGTCCTAGACGAACCGACTAACCATTTAGACATATATGCAAAAGAAGAACTGAGCCGTGCACTACGTGATTTTAAAGGTACAATTATATTGGTAAGTCACGAGCCTGAATTCTATCAAGATTGGGTTACGGATATTTGGAATATTGAAGATTGGACGACAAAGATTGTTTAGGAGGACCGATGAATCAACGTGCAAATGACGGGATAAAGCAATTCTTAGAGGCTTTATCTGTTGATACAGAGGCACCAGAGTTAGAAAAGACACCAAGTCGTGTAACAGAATTATATGGTGAGTTATTTAGTGGCGTAGGAGTCGAAACAAAATCGGTATGGGGTGAAACGTTTAGCACTGATTACAAGGGACTTATAGCCGTTACAGGTATTCCCTTTTATTCTATGTGTGAGCACCACTTATTGCCATTCTTTGGGACTGTAGACATTGTGTATCAACCCAAGGATGGATGTGTGGCAGGGCTCAGTAAGTTTCAAGATGTTGTTAATATACTCAGTCGCAGACCGCAATTACAAGAGCGGTTAGCATCTGAATTAGCAGATGCGATAATGAATGATTTATCTGCTCATGGTGTTTTTGTTCGTATTACATCGACTCAATTATGTATGCTTATTAAAGGAACTATGCAGCAAGATTCAAAGGTAATTACATTAGAAAGCCGAGGCGTATTAGCTGAAACAGGTACAGTAAGGGATGAAGCGTTGGTAATGTTAGGCGGAGGACAGGTAAATGTTTAAACGTAGAAATTATACATGGAATGATGGCAAAAACTTATCTTTGTGTGATCGTACCCTTATCATGGGTATACTGAATGGTACACCTGACTCCTTCTCTGATGGGGGGCAATTTAATACACCAGAAACAGCTACTGCTCATGTGAAACAAATGATTGAAGATGGTGCAGATATTATCGATTTAGGCGTTGAGTCTACACGACCAGGTTCTACACCTTTGACTACGGACGAAGAAATAGAACGTCTTTCTTTATTGATAGAACCTGTGTTAAAGGCCTCTACCGTTCCTGTATCTATCGATACATATCATGCAAAAACCGCAGAATATGCTTTCTCAAAAGGGGCACATATTCTAAATGATGTATGGGGCTTACATTATGACCCTGACATGGCCGCGGTGGTGGCTAAATATAAGGTACCTGTTATCATCATGCATAATAGTAATGATACAAACTATGGTGATATCATTGAAGATATGAAAGCTTTCTTCTTCTGCGCTATTGATAAAGCGTTGAAAGAGGGTGTAACGCCACAACAAATCTGGCTTGACCCAGGTATTGGCTTTGGTAAAACTGAAGAACAAAATATTGAAGTTATGCAACGCTTGGGTGAGTTAACCGCTTATGAATACCCTGTTTTGCTTGCTCCAAGCCGCAAGCGTTTCATCGGATCTATGTTAGGCGGATTGCCTCCAGAAGATCGCGATGAAGGTACGGTAGCTGCTTGTATTACAGGCGTATTCCAAGGCGTCGATATGGTGCGAGTTCACAATGTGAAAATGCACAAACGCGCCTTAGCTGTAGCAGACGGCTTGTTACGAGGTGAATAATGGATAGAATCGTTTTAAAAAATATGGCATTCTACGGATATCACGGAAATTTGGCATCTGAGCAAGAACAAGGACAACGATTTTTTGTAGATGTAGAAATAATAACTGATCTTACAAAGGCCGGTCAAAGTGATCAATTAGAGGACTCCATCAATTATGTAGAGGTATATGAAACTGTAGAATCAATTATGACTGGTGAAAAGCATAATCTGTTAGAACGATTAGGGGCGCTTATTGCCGATTCCTTGTACCAATATTATCAAGGCATCGTAGGTCTATCTGTAACGGTGCGTAAACCATCTGTACCGATTTCAGGTATTTTAGATTATGTTGAGGTTATCACCACAAGAGGACAAATTTGATGTATACCTATTACATCGGTGTAGGCTCGAATATGGGGGATAAGAGAGGCTACATCAGTTCTGCTTTTCAATCCTTACTACATCATGAGGCAATTTCCAGGCTAGTCACTTCTCCTCTGATTGAAACTGAGCCGTGGGGATATACGGAACAAGACACCTTTGTCAATGGCGTATGGTCTTGTGAAAGCACTCTAGATCCACATCAAATGCTCAGCCTTATTCAGCAATTAGAGCAGGAGGCTGGACGAAAACGATTGATTCATTGGGGACCTCGCACATTAGATTTGGATATTATTTTAGTGTACGATATAGAGGGAAAGATGATTTCTTTGTGTGATGAGAGTCTTGTGATACCGCATCCTCATTTTTGGAATCGTAATTTTGTACTAGAACCGCTATCTCAGCTATTACCAACATTCACATATAAAGGGACTAAGATTGCTGACCGATTAGCTCAATTGGGTGCATAAGCTAGAATCGTATATAATCTAATGTTAGATACACTGTAAACACGATACATATTGTACGCATGCTTTTACGTTTTATGATTGGAAAGTCGTGGAGAGCGTAGATGAATATAAAACGTATTGGATTATTTGTACTGGCACTTATTATAATGGGGATATCTTACTGGCTTGCTGTAGGAGCAAATTATGATAGTAAAACAGTACGTATTGATCCAGAAGCGCATACACTGGTTAATTCTAGTGATGCCATTATTTCAAAACGAATATTAGCTATGAAGACTAGTGGATCACAAGTGTATTTTCTTAGGTTATGAAGGACTAGGGATTTATAATTTATCTGATAATGCACTTCGTTTAATGCCAATAACCTTTAGGGGGCAACATATAGAGCCAACTAAATCGGATGATTACCAACGAGGTTTACGGAATATAACAAAGCTAAAATCTTTATCCGATTTCAGTGCTGAAGAGCAAAAAGAATTTAAAGGCTTGTTGGAGTCTACTGATGGAGGGGCCCATTATTATGGTGACTTTTACCATTCTGGTTATGAGTCGTCCCTCATTGATTTGAAGGACCAGTATTTTATTACGAATACAGTACGTGCATTAAAACGTGTTAATCATACATTATATGTGTATGATGGATCAGGTTTTATTATTATAGATTTAGGTAATCGTCGTATCCAAGGGTTCTTTAATAACCGCATTAGTGGTGAAGGCTCTAAGGGTGTACCTGATAGCTTACGTGGGCACTATGGTTCTGACTTTACTATGATATATGCATTATCAAAATTGGATCCTACAGATTTGGATATTTTTATGGTCCATGCGTAAACAATATTTAGAAAAAAATCTCCTCAAGCGATGGAAGGAAAAGATTTGTTCCCACTCAATTTGGATGAGATGAATTTAAATGAGTTATGATTCTATTAAGATAAATCATATACAGATATACGTGATTTAAATAATTGGCATTTGAGGATATGCTATCGTTTTATGCTAAGGTATGGAGGCTCTTATGAAGTTACGTAAGGTAGGTATTATTGGCACTGGCCATGTAGGCTCTCATGTGGCATTTTCTTTAGCCTTGCAAGGTGAGGTTGATGAATTATATTTGATGGATATTGACGAGAAAAAAAGCTCAGGCGCAAGCTATGGATATTAATGATGCCGTTAGCTATATTCCACATCAAGTAACTGCTACATCAGGTCCTATTGAAGAATGTGGAGATTGTGATATCCTCGTTTTTAGTGCGGGGCCTTTGCCGAATTTGTATCAGGATCGCCTTGAGAGCCTTGGTGAAACAGTGGCTGTACTAAAAGACGTTATTCCACGTATTAAGCAGTCTTCTTTTCAAGGTTTCATCATTTCAATTTCTAATCCTGCTGATGTAGTAGCTACCTATTTATGTAAACATCTTGAGTGGAATCCTAAGCGTATTATTTCAACGGGAACCGCTCTAGATTCAGCTAGATTGCAAAAAGAATTAGCTCATATCTTTACTATTAGTAATCGCTCTATTACGGCCTACTGTTTAGGTGAACATGGAGGTAGTGCCATGGTGCCGTGGTCCCATGTCTGTGTACAAGGTAAACCACTTTAGAATTATATCGAGAGCTACCTCATAGATTTCCTAAACTTGACCATACAAAAGTACTAGATGATGTTAAAATTGGTGGCTATCATGTACTAGCTGGTAAAGGCTCTACGGAGTTTGGTATTGCGAGTGCTACCACAGAATTGATTCGCGCCGTATTCCATGATGAAAAGAAGGTATTGCCTTGCTCCTGTTATTTAAATGGACAATATGGAGAAGAAGGAATATTTGCATCTACTCCTGCTGTTATTGGTAAAGATGGTATCGAAGATGTTTTTGAACTGCAACTAACTAATGAAGAGCTAGCTTTATTTAAAGCTTCTTGTGCTGTCATTCGTGAACATGTTGCAAAGGCTGAGGCTATGTAAGTGGATGTTTACTTTTGTATATAGAAAGTTTACATCGCATATGGAGTTTTAAAATTATACGGATTTATGTTACCGTTCTTAATGAGAAATATCTGTAATTTTCTTTAGTCCCAAGCTCTGTTATGTGGTATAATCTAAAAATGACAGTATACAGATGATGAATATTTGGGGGACATTATGACTCAGGACACTATGGATGTACAACGCCCAAAAAGGCCACGCAAACGGGTTCGTCCTAATCGCAAAGCACAGGACCAGCGTATTATCCTCATGTGGATCAAGCGAATTGGCATAGGGATTATGGTGCTGTTACTGTTAGGGCAGGCTTATCGCTTGGTGGCTGTATATCAAGAAAAACAACATATAGAGCAACAATTGCAAGAGTTACAGCAGCGAAATGAAGAGTTAGAACAGGAAAAGGCTAGGTTACAAGATCCAAAGACCATAGAAGGGGTTGCTCGTGAGGAGTTAGGATTGGTAAAGCCTGGTGAAGTACCATATGTAAAATAGAGTGTATTCTATTATTTTTTCTTTGCATCAGTTTGTAGTTTAAGGTTTCCGCATTAATTAGGAGGTTGCATGGCAATCGAAGTTGGTAACATTATTGATGGTACCGTATCAGGTATTACAAAATTCGGCGTATTTGTTGATTTAGGAGAAAAGCAAACAGGGTTAGTTCATATTTCTGAAGTAGCTCATGGATATATCGAAGATATTAATACCCTTTTAAAAGTTGAGGATCCAGTAAAGGTTAAGGTTTTATCTATTGATGGTAATAAAATAGGACTTTCCATTCGTCAAACACAACCTAAAGAGGGGATGGACGAAGAAAAACGTCCTCATCGTGTTCAATCGAAACAAAGCATAGAGTCTTTCGAAGCGAAGATGAAATCATTCTTGCGCGATAGCAATGAACGATTACACGATTTAAAACGCAATACCGAAGGAAAACGCGGAGGCCGAGGTGGTCGTCGAGATTAATAGTGAGAGATGGCATCTAGCCATCTCTTTACTTATGTATAGAGTATTAACGCTATAATAGTATTAGAAAAATGCTATTTATATGTAAGGAGCAATTATGAAGTTAGCAATTATAGATATTGGCTCTAATTCGGTGCGTTTATTATTGGCTACCTATGAGAATAACGAGTGGCGTTATGAGCCTAAGCAGTTGTGGACTACCCGTTTAGGTCAACGAAATACAGATGGTACCTTGCGAGATGAATCCATGGAAGCATCTTATCAAGCTTTTACAGATATAAAAAAAATAGCAAACCAATATGGTGCTGAATATTGCTTTGGTTTTGCTACGAGCGCTGTTCGTGAAGCCGCCAATGGACTTGCATTTATGGAACGTATTAATGAATACTGTCCCATGGAGTGGCGAATTTTATCTGGTGATGAAGAGGCCATGTATGGCTTTTATGGCGCTTTAGGAAATCAATTAGAGGATGGACGTCATTATACGACCATTGATATTGGTGGAGGTAGTACAGAACTTGCATTAGGTAACAAGGATGGAGTGTACTGGAGTCGTTCTTATCCTGTAGGAGCGGTACGCCTTCAATCTATATCTGATGAAGGACCTCAACGAGTGTGGGAGGAAACCCGTTTCCTTTGGGATCCGATGATGATTGAAGGTGAATTTGGCGAATTTATCGGTATTGGTGGTACCCTAACAACCTTGGCTGCTATTGATTTAGGGTTTAGACCATTATGATGGTACAAAGGTACAAGGTCATAAATTGAGCCGTGAAACGGTGGAAGGCATTATTATGAAATTGCGGTATATGAGTCGTGATGAGAGACTACAAGTAAAAGGTTTACCCTCTGGGCGTGCCGACATTATTGTTGCTGGGGCAGAGATTTTAACGTCCTTTATGGATTCCTATGAGGTCCCTCATGTATTTGTGAGCGACCAAGATGGTATGGAGGCGATGGCCTGTGAATGTGAAAGCACTCATTCGAACCGTTAATCACACTTTAAAATTACATGATATATTTCCTGAGAATTGTCGTATCTTGGTAGCTTGTTCTGGTGGTCCTGATTCGATGGCTTTATTACATTTATTGCAAGATATTGCTACACATCGCCATACAGTATATGAGCTTGGAGTTGCTATCGTAGATCATTGTATTCGTTCTGAAAGTAAGGATGAGGTCCTATGGTTAAGAAATCAAGCGGACGTACTAGGACTGCCATTTTATACGGCTGTCTTTGACGTGCCTAAATTGAGTCAAGCTCAAAAGCTATCAGAGGAAACTATAGGCCGCCAAGTTCGGTATCAATGGCTGACCGATATAGCACAGTCTGAGGGGTATAACTATATTGCAGTAGCTCATCATAAAGATGACCAAGCAGAATCAATTTTAGCACATCTTATTAGAGGGACTGGACTTAATGGTTTGACAGGCATGGCCGTTGTTAGTAATGATTATACTGTTCCAGTAGTAAGACCTCTGTTAGATGTCACAAAAGAAGAATTACTTCTATATTTAAAAGAGAAAGATATTTCTTACTGTATAGATAGTACAAATGAGGATGTACGATATCAAAGAAATAGAATTCGTCATCGCATTATACCTGAGTTAAAAGCCATTAATCCTATCGTTAGCGATGCCATAGTAAGGCTAGGGGCTTCTGTACGCGAAGACATTTCTCTTATTTCTAATTTAACGGATATGGCGTTTGATGAGTTAGTAACTATCTCTGATGAGGGCGCGTTTATATCTCGTAGGGGGTTACGTAAGAAGCCGTTGGCTATCCAACGTCGATTGTGGCAAAGACTGGTGAGCATCTTTGATCCTGAAATCAAGCTTACCACTGCTCATCAAGAGCAATTACTCGACATTGTTAACACTGGGGAAGGGAAAACTTTCAATATTAAAAAGTATAAAAGTAAGTGCTCAATGTGATACAATAAAGGTATATTGCAAACATTAATATGAATCGCGGAGGTCATATAGATGCATCAAGATGCAAAAGATATTTTATATACAGAGGAACAATTAAAGGCTCGTGTGGCTGAATTAGGCCGTCAAATCAGTGCTGACTATAAAGGGGAATCCGTAGTTCTCGTAGGGTGTATTGAAAGGTGCTATCGTTTTTTTTACAGATTTAGCTCGCTCTATCGATGAGAATGTGGATGTAAGCTTCGATTTTATTTCTTGCTCTAGCTATGGCAGTGGTACAACTAGTACAGGGGTAGTTCGAATTTTAAAAGATTTGGATCGCTCTGTAGAAGGAAAGCATGTACTTGTTGTAGAAGATATTGTAGATACGGGTACAACATTACATTACTTGCTAGAAAATTTACATGCTCGTGGAGCTAAAAGTGTACGCCTTGCAGCGTTATTGAATAAGCCTGAACGCCGTAAAATGGATGTAGAAGTAGACTATGTGGGCTTTGTCATCCCTGACTACTTTGTTATCGGCTATGGTTTAGACTATGCAGAAAAATATCGACACTTACCTTATATAGGTATTTTTAAAGGAAGAAATGTATCAAGATTAAAAAAATATGATATAATATATGAGTGCATCTCTCAACGAGATGTACTCAATTCGTTTATGCCACTAAACTATTATTGAAAGGGGTAATATTTTGGGTCGATTTACTAAAAATATCGTCCTTTATTTACTTATCATTGCCGCTTTCGTTATCGCCATTGACGCTTTCTCTGGTCAAAGTGCGAATAAATCTGAACTCAGTTATACAGGATTTATTCAACAAGTACAACAGAAAAAGGTTGAGTCCGTAACGATTACCAATGATCATGGTATTAAAGGTAAACTAAAAAATGGAACAGAATTCAATTCTTATGCGCCAACTGATGAAACGTTAATCAAAACTTTACAAGATAATGGTGTAGAAATTACTGCAGCTCCACCTGAGCAACCAGCTTGGTGGATGAGCTTGTTAGGTTCTGCTATTCCAATTATTATTTTGGTAGTATTGTTCTTCTTCATCATGCAACAAACGCAAGGTGGCGGTGGCCGAGTGATGAACTTTGGTAAAAGCCGTGCTAAATTGATGGGTGAAGGCAATGTAAAGGTTAGCTTCAAAGATGTAGCTGGCGCTGAAGAAGCAAAACAAGAATTAGAAGAAGTAGTAGAGTTCTTAAAGGATCCAGGCAAATTTACAACTATCGGTGCTAAAATTCCGAAAGGTGTATTATTGGCAGGACCTCCAGGTACAGGCAAAACATTACTCGCTAAAGCTGTTGCTGGTGAAGCAGGGGTACCATTCTTTACGATTTCTGGTTCTGACTTTGTAGAGATGTTCGTTGGTGTTGGTGCTTCTCGTGTGCGTGATCTTTTCACACAAGCGAAAAAGAACGCCCCATGTATCATCTTTATAGACGAAATTGATGCGGTTGGTCGCCAACGTGGTGCCGGCCTTGGTGGTGGTCACGATGAACGTGAACAAACATTAAACCAATTGCTCGTTGAAATGGATGGCTTTGGTGCCAACGAAGGTATTATTACTATCGCTGCAACAAACCGCCCAGATATTCTAGATCCTGCACTTTTACGTCCAGGTCGTTTTGACCGTCAAGTTATCGTAGGTCGTCCAGACCTACGCGGCCGTGAAGCAATTTTGAAAGTTCATGCTCGTAATAAGCCTTTGGCTGATGATGTAGACTTGAAAATAATTGCGAAGAAAACTCCAGGCTTTACTGGTGCAGACTTGAGCAATTTGTTAAATGAAGCAGCTCTTTTGGCGGCTCGTCTTAACAAAAAAGTAATTACTATGGCTGAAGTTGAAGAAGCCAGTGAAAAAGTTAGTATGGGACCTGAACGCCGCAGTCATATTGTGAGCGATAAGGATCGTAAATTGACAGCATACCATGAATCTGGTCATGCTATCGTGGCACATCTATTGCCCTCATGCAGATCCTGTTCATAAAGTAACGATTATTCCTCGTGGTGCAGCTGGTGGCTACACTATGATGCTTCCTACTGAGGAACAAAACTACAAAACAAAATCTCAATTATTAGCAGATATTCGAGTTGCTCTTGGTGGTCGAATTGCAGAAGCCTTGATTTTAGATGAAATCAGTACAGGCGCTTCTGGGGACCTTCAAAGTGTAACTAATACTGCTCGCGCTATGGTAACGCGTTGGGGGATGAGCGATGAGCTTGGTCCTATCGTGTTTGGTGAACAACAAGAACAAATCTTCTTAGGAAAAAACCTAGGCCATGAGCGCAACTATAGTGAAGAAATCGCTGCGAAAATCGACTCTGAAATTCATCGTATCGTAGAAGAAGCTTATAAAGATGTAACAAAACTTCTTAGCGATAATGAAAAATTCTTACATGACATGGCAAATGCTTTGTTAGAAGAGGAAACAATCGATGCGAAAGCGGTAGATAATCTTTACAAATATGGTACAACAAAAGAACCTGAAGCTGAGGAGCCTAAAGTAGCTTCTGAAGTAGAAGGTAGCGTAGTACCAGAGAGTGTTGATGCTAAAGAAATAACTAGTACTGTAGCAGATCCTAGTGAAGCATCATCTAATGAAATTAAATAATGGATTTTGTCCAAATGAAAAAGAGCTAGCCTTTTTAGAAGGCTAGCTCTTTTTTACTGTCCATCGTTTATATGACGTGTGGCAAGAAGTTCTGTCATGCGTTGTTCTTTTAGTTTTTGCAAATATTTTTGTGCCAAAACATTTGGTATAGCTACACCGATTGCTATAGCTATAGTTGTAAATGTGCCAGTTACACCATTTTGTATCATAAGGATTAGACTAGCATCATTTAATGCATTGATGTGTAACATGTCGAAGAGAAATCGGTAGTACAGTATACCGGGCATTAATGCGATGGCAGACGGTACGATAATGATAGTGCTAGATGTTTTTAACCAAGTAGAAACTTTTACAAAAATAATACTCATAATGGCAGCACCAATAAAGGTAGCACCTGGTGTAGAAAATCCTAATTCTACGGATAGTATATTGCGAATACATACACATAGTACGCCACCAATACCAATGGATACTAATAGTCTGACAGGAGCATTAAAAAGTACCGCAAAAGCGGCTGCAGCTGTAAAGAACCGATAACTTGCTCTATGGAAATAACATGAGGTTTAATATCAACAAAATTAAATGCTGGTGCAGGGCTAAAGTAGAGTGCCATAGCCATACCTAAAGTCATGCTACCCACGATGAGTAGTGTTCTTATAGCGCGTGTCATGCCCGATAAAATATGATTATTAATGATATCGATGACACAATTGATCAATGGTACCCCAGGAATCATGAACAAGGTACAGCAAACGAGTACATATAGTAAGGATTCATTATTTACATGACTATAAAAAGCGTAAGCCGATATCATGGCACCAAATCCGCCTAATGCGATTCCTACATATTCATTAAGCCCTAATCTGCCTGATAGGGTGCGCGTAAAATAACCAATACTAGAACATATGATAGTAACGATGAATGCGATGATATCGCCACTGTAAAGGTATGCAAGACCTGCCGAACCTAGTGCACAAGCTAGTCCTTTTATCCAGTTTGGATACGTCGGTATAGTTGTATCCAGTTTGGCAATTAGTCGTTCATAGGTCGTTAGTGAGTAATGTCGCTCAAAGGCGCGCCATGTGAGCTTTGATACGGCATTGATCATAGCCATATTCGGAATATGAACCGGTGTTTTTCTGAAGACCGTTATGGATCGTTCTTTGTGTAATAGATTGACCATAATAGTGGTATATGAAATATGGATATTTAAGTAATCATGAGGAATTCCCATAAATGTTGCGGCTTTTAGCATTTCCTCAATGATTCGATTTGTATTTGCCCCACATTCCATTAGTAACTTCCCTATATTGAGTAGTACATCCAGTTTTCGATGAATATGGATAAAAGGGTTCTCTAAAACTTGATTTTTCTCTTCTAATGTAAACTGTTTCATATATCTCTCCGAAGGATAATAGATAGCATTATTGTTATCTATTTTTTTATGTATACCTTTATACTATATACATTATAACATTAATTATTTTTAAATAATCCTTGCATTTTACAAGGTACACTTGTACAATCGAATTGTAAACCTAGGTTGACAAAGAAAGGGGCTCTAAACTATGCGTGATGAAGTGCTAGAATTCTTGAGACAAAACCAAGGTAGTTTCGTATCGGGACAAGATATGTCCGAAGCCTGCCATGTTTCGCGCACAGCTATTTGGAAACATATCAAGGCGTTACGTCAAAAAGGCTACAAAATTGAATCTTATACCAAGAGAGGGTATCGATTATTGGAAGAACCTGATTTGTTGAGCCCCTTGGCAATGAAACAAATCTTAAAAACAGATGTATTTGGTAAACGATATGTTTATATGGATACCACGGAGTCTACGAACTTAGAAGCTCGTCGTTTAGCTCAACAAGGTGCAGAAGAAGGTACGGTTGTGGTTACTGAGGAACAGGCTGCTGGTCGTGGGCGTTTATCTCGCGGTTGGTATTCTCCATTTGGCAAAGGCTTGTGGTTTAGCTTGATTTTACGGCCTGATTTTCCACCTGTAGAGGCTCCAAAGTGTACTTTGATGGCTGCAGTAGCTTTAACAAAGGCATTTCATAAGATGGGGCTCACTGATGCGGGGATAAAGTGGCCTAATGATATTCTTGTGAATGGTCGTAAGCTAGTAGGTATTTGACTGAAATGTCTGGTTCTATGGAAGAAATTTCTCATATTGTAATGGGCATTGGGGTCAACGTAAAAACAAAACAAGAAGAATTACCAGAAGAGTTAAATTAATTGCTACATCCCTTGCGATGGAAGATATTGATATTGAGCGCACAGAAGCATTTAGACTTATATTAGAAGAACTAGAACATCAATATTATGAAGTGCTCGATAGTGGCTTTGACGAAACCCTTAATGAATGGCGTCAATTATCTGTTACTCTCGGTGAAGAAATTGAAGTGCGTGCTCCTGGCAATACCTATGAAGGGGTAGCTACAGATATTGATGAAGATGGTAATTTATTAGTAAGAATCCCAGATGGGACAATTAAACGTATTGTGGCAGGGGACGTATCAATTCGTCCGCGTAAATAGGAGGCATTAATGTTATTAGTAATTGATGTGGGAAACACCAATATTGTTCTCGGTGTATACGACAAGACAGAACTTGTGGGTCACTGGCGTATTTCCACAGATCGGGTTCGTACCACCGATGAATATGGCATGCTGATGATGAACTTATTCTTTCACGACCGTAAGGTTGATGTAAAAGATATTAATGCTATCATTATCTCCTCGGTTGTACCACCATTAATGCCTACATTAGAACGCGTGTGTTTGCGCTACTTTAATGTAAATCCTCTTATTGTAGGACCAGGCACTAAAACTGGCATCGCTATTAAGTATGATAATCCTCGTGAAGTAGGGGCTGACCGTATTGTAAATGCCGTAGCAGCACATGAGCTTTATAAGGGCGATTTAATTATCATCGATTTTGGTACGGCTACTACCTATTGTGCGGTACAAGGTAATGGTGATTATATGGGCGGGGTTATTAGTCCAGGGGTAACCATTTCTGCAGAAGCTCTATTTCAACGGGCAGCCAAATTGCCTCGTATCGATGTGAGAGACCCAGGGCAAGTCATTTGCCGAAATACGGTGTCTTCTATGCAATCTGGTATGTTCTACGGTTATGTAGGGCAAGTAGAAGGACTCGTGTCTCGTATGAAAGCAGAAATGGGAAATCATGTAACTGTAGTGGCTACAGGTGGTTTGGCACAACTTATTAGCAGTGCTACAGACTGCATTGACCATGTAGAACCTATGCTTACATTAGAAGGCTTACGCCTTATTTACGAAAGAAATAAATAATGCTACTATAATATAGTTACGTATAGGTAACGAAGTAGTGTACATTCAGGTACAGCTTATGCTGTACCTTTTTTATTAGGGGATATAGAATTATATGAATAATAAACAGTGGCAAATTGGGGCCGTTAAAATTGACGGACAAGCCATATTAGCGCCTATGGCAGGGGTTAGCGATATTGCGTATCGACTACTGGCCAAAGAACAAGGTGCAGCCTTGGTATGTACCGAAATGGTCAGTGCTATGGGTATTAAATATAAGAATGAGCGTACTCATGAATTATTGCGTATTGAAGATGCAGAACGTCCTGTATCCATGCAAATTTTTGGTTCTAATCCAGAAGCAATCGCTTTGGGGGCTAAGGTTGTGGCCGATGCAGGGTGCCGATATTGTAGATATAAATATGGGTTGTCCTGTAAAAAAGGTAGTTACCTCTGGCGATGGTTCGGCACTTATGAAAAATCCTGATCTAGCGGCTCGTGTTTCAGAAGCCGCTGTTGAGGCTGTTGATGTACCGGTTACTGTAAAAATGCGTATTGGTTGGGATAGTGACTCTATCAATGTTGTGGATTTTGCAAAACGCATTGAGTCTACAGGTGTGGCTGCTATTGCCGTACATGGGCGTACAAAGGAGCAAATGTATAGTGGACATGCGGACTGGTCTTATATTAAGGCTGTGAAAGAAGCTGTATCTGTACCCGTACTTGGCAATGGAGATATAGTGAAACCTGAAGATGCTAAGCAAATGCTTGATGAAACCGGTTGTGATGCTGTAATGGTAGGCCGTGGTGCACAGGGGAATCCTTGGATCTTTGGTCGTATTCATCATTATTTAGCCACTGGTGAAGTATTGCCAGCTCCGACCGATATAGAGCGTCTAGATATGTTATTAAAGCATTTTGACTTGTTATGCCAATACAAGGGTGAAAGTATGGCCGTTAAGGAGATACGCACTCATTCGGGCTGGTATATGAAGGGACTTCCGGAATCTGCATATTGGCGCAATCGAGTGAATACAATTCATACTGTAACGAGCTTTCACAATGAGCTAGAATCATATCGCAAAATACTGTCCGAAGGGTAGTCAGATTGACAAATAAATAGTATTTTTATATAATGATTGAGATAATTTAGAAACAAGAGATAAGGTGTCATCTTACTATGACACTTTTTCTTATTATTTATATGTAGAAAGAGTGGGGTACCCATGGCAGACGTAAAAGAAACATTACTCACCGCCGAAGGTTTAAAGAAGTTAGAAGAAGAATTAGCGTACTATAAATCTGTACGCCGTATTGAAGTATCTGAACGTATTAAAACTGCTATTGAATATGGCGATATCAGTGAAAACTCTGAATATGATGATGCAAAAAATGAACAAGCTTTTATTGAAGGTCATATTGTAGAGTTAGAGAATAAGATTAACACTGCGAAGATCATCGATGAATCTGTAAAAGGTGACGTTGTATCTGTAGGTAGTAAAGTTACTGTACTTGACACTATGTACAACGATGAATTGGAATATGTTATCGTTGGTTCCTCTGAAGCGGATCCATTTAACAATCGTATCTCTAATGAATCTCCTGTAGGTAAAGCTATTTTGGGTAAACGTAAGGGCGATGAAGTAGAGGTTTCCACACCAGATGGTCCTGTAACATTCAAAGTGTTAGCAATCCAATAATTTACAATTACCGACAAAGAGGCGATAACATGAGTGAAGAAATTAAAAATATACAAGAAGAGCTGAATGAGCAAATGCAAATTCGCCGCGATAAATTAGCCGAATATGAAGCTGATGGTATTTACCCATTTGGCCAACGTTTTGTCGTAAAAGATTACGCAAAAGATATTAAAGAAGATTTCTTCTTGAAATATGATGGCCAGCCTGTAGTTATTGCAGGTCGTTTGATGACAATCCGTTCCCATGGTAAAACGGCATTTGCGAATATTCGTGATAAATCTGGTGATATTCAAGTATACTTCCGTAAAGATGTATTGGGCGAAGATGCTTATAAATACGTTAAAATGCTTGATATTGGTGATATCATCGGCGTAGAAGGTCACGTATTTAAAAACACATACCGGTGAAGTTACCATTAAAGTTAACAAATTAACATTGTTATCTAAGTCTTTACGTCCATTACCAGAAAAATGGCATGGATTAAAGGATACAGAACTTCGTTACCGTCAACGCTATGTTGATTTAATTGTAAATCCTGAAGTGCGTGATACATTTGTAAAACGCTCTCAAATCGTTGCTAAGATTCGCGAATACATGATGCGTGATGGCTTCATGGAAGTGGAAACACCGATGATGCATGCTATCCCTGGTGGGGCTGCTGCACGTCCATTTATCACTCACCATAATGCGCTTGATATCGATATTTACATGCGTATTGCACCAGAATTGTATCTCAAACGTTTAATCGTTGGTGGTATGGACCGCGTATTCGAAATGAACCGTTGCTTCCGTAACGAAGGTATCGATAATCGTCATAATCCAGAATTTACTACTATCGAATCCTACCAAGCCTATGGCGATGTAGAGGATGCGATTCGCTTAACAGAAAATCTTGTGTCCTACTGTGCTCAAGAAGTACTTGGTACACAAGAAATTACATACCAAGGTACAGAAATTAATTTGACTCCTCCTTGGAATCGTATCACAATGGCTGAAGGTGTAAAAAAATACACTGGTGAAGATTTTGATGCAGTCACAACTATAGAAGAAGCTCGTGCTATTGCTGATCGCTTAAATGTAGAATACACAGAAAATGATGGTATTGGTAAAATCTTAAATCTTTGCTTTGAAGATTATGTAGAAGAAAACTTGATTCAGCCAACTATCGTATATGGTCATCCTAAAGAGATTTCTCCACTTGCTAAAGCAAGTCGTGAAAATCCATTGGCTACAGAACGTTTTGAAGCTTTCATCTATGGTCGTGAATTGGCAAATGGCTTCTCCGAGTTAAATGATCCAATCGACCAAAAACAACGTTTCTTGGATCAATTGAAAGAACGTGAAGCGGGCGATGATGAAGCTCACTCGCATGGATGAAGACTTTCGTTACTGCTCTTGAATACGGTTTACCTCCAACAGCTGGTCTTTAGGTGTTGGTATCGACCGTCTTGTTATGTTCTTAACAGACTCTGCATCCATTCGAGATGTATTATTGTTCCCGTTGATGAAACCAGAAGCTCCTAAGCATTTTGAAGCTGAAGAAGCAGAATAATAATCGACACTATTAAGGCTCCCTATTCTTTGAGTAGGGAGCTTTTTTTATATTTATGAAATAGTTAGTATCATATAAATATCATTTTAAACCTGTTACTACGATACTGCCTTTTAAATATGTATTGAAACATGAATGCTATATGTAATTTTATACGATGGATTAATGGAGTGGTTAATATATTGAGCTCCTGTACCAGTCTATAAGTATATAACAAAATTAACGATATAAAGTCTATAGAAAATAATTTCTAGGATAATAAAATAGTTTATGATTATTCATCAATTGTTATTGACAGTGTATAAAAAAATAATTTTTATACTAAGTGTGAGATGTGGTATTTACATAATATATATGATATAAATTCATGCATATAAAGTTTTTTTCTTATTTATCTTTACTTTATCGAATCTGAATGTGATGATATAGATTAACTGTATAGAACTACTACATACCTTGTATAACCTTGACGGGATGGGTCAAGTCTCTCTAGCGTGAACCGAGATTTACGGCTACAAGAGCTTATTTATGATGCTCTTGTAGCCGTTTTTTATTTAACTAAATTTATATTTCTAAAAGTTTAGGAGGTAAGTGCGATGAGTTCAATGGATTATGAAAGAGGTAATCAAGCCAATGGTTGTCTTGATCGGTTTTTCAAGTTAACCAAACATGGAACATCAGTAAAGACTGAGATTTTTGCGGGTATTACAATGTTTATTGCATCAGTATACATTCTGGCAGTAATACCCAATCTATTATCTGTATCAGGAATGCCTCATGGTAGTGCTGTAGCGGCTGTAATTTTAACAACTGCCTTTGCGACAATGCTAATAGGTTTTGTTGCTAATGTTCCGGTTATCGTAGCACCTGGACTTGGCCTAAGTGCATTTTTCTCGTATACCATTTGCGGTGCTATGGGCCTTAGTTGGCAAACTGCATTAGGTGCCGTTTTTATTTCCGGTACAGTTTTTGTTATTTTAACAGTTACTAAAGTTCTTAATAAAATAGTAGATGGTATTCCACAAGTGCTGAAAACCTCTATTGGCGTAGGTATTGGTTTATTCGTTGCCTTCATTGGCTTTAAAAATGCTCATATAATTATTTCTGATAATGCTACATTTGTAACCCTTGGGAATATGAAAGATCCTGCAGTACTATTAACATTGTTAGGCTTGTTTATTACAAGTATTTTATTAGCTAAGCAGATTAAGGGTGGATTGTTAATTGGTATGGCCTTCACTACGATTTTGGCTATGGTGTTAGGTTTGACTAAGGTTCCTATATCTAGTTCGGATATCTTTAACTTGGTACCACCATTTCCAGTAGACACATTTGGTCAACTTGATGTAATGAGTGCTATTGGGTATGGCTTTTTCTCCATTATCTTCTCCATTACTATTGTGGATATGTTCGATAATATCGGTACATTGATTGGTGTAACGAGAAAAGCAAACTTAGTAAATGAAGAAGGGAAATTTGAAGGTTTGAATCGTGCCTTGCTATGTACGTCTATTGGTGCCGCAGCAGGTGCCGTTGTAGGTACCTCTACAGTTACTTCTTATATTGAAAGTGCGGCAGCCGTTGCTGATGGTGGTCGCACAGGTCTTACGGCAGTAGTAACTGGCCTTTTATACTTGGTATCTTTATTCTTTGCACCATTGTTCTTATTGGTACCGGTACAAGCGACTGCACCTGTACTGATTACTATTGGCGTATTTATGATGAGTGAGGTAACGCATATTGATTTTACTGATTTCACGGAAGCATTGCCTGCATTCTTAACAATTCTTCTTATGCCATTAACATTTAGTATTGCTCAAGGTTTATCCTTTGGTTTATTTCTTATACATTAATTAAATTGGCAACAGGTCGTCATCATGAAATTCATCCTATTATGTACATCATGACTGTGGCGTTCATCATTCACTTTGCTATTTAAATAGCATATACTATGAATCATATAGCATAGTCTTTAAACGAAAATCTATCGTAGTATATGGGCGCAGTACTTTAGGGCTCTAATCACGCGAGGAGGTTATATGAATTCAACGATTATTTTAAAAGGAAATATATTATATACACCGAATCCATCAGCACTTGTATCTATTCAACAGGGTTATGTTATTGCTGTAGATGGGGTGGTTGTTCATTGTGGTGAAAGTATTCTACAGTTTATACAGAGTATGATGTTGTTGATTACGGTGATAATCTCATTATTCCTGGTTTTGTGGATACCCATGCGCATGCACCACAATATTGTAATCGTGGACTTGGTATGGATAAGGAACTGTTACCATGGCTTGAAACTTATACATTTCCTGAAGAGGCAAAATTTATTGATCCTGACTATGCTCGTCTAGTATATGGTGCCTTTGTTCACGATTTATGGCGCAATGGTACGACGAGAAGTATTTTGTTTGGCACAATCCATAAAGACAGCACATTGGTGTTGATGGAGCTTTTACAAAAAGCAGGATTGTCAGCTTATGTGGGCAAGGTAAACATGGACCGTAATAGTCCGGAATTTTTGATTGAAGAAACGAATCAATCATTAGCTGATACTAAAGTATGGTTAGATGCATCAGCTCAATTTGGACCTTTAGTTAAACCTATTATTACACCGCGCTTTTTACCATCTTGTACGAGTGAACTCATGACAGGACTTGCTAAATTAGCGAAAGAATACGATGTTCCTGTTCAATCTCATTTGTCGGAAAATCACGGCGAAATTGATTGGGTCGCATCATTACATCCTGAGTCGTCAAACTATACAGATGTGTACTATGAACATCATTTGATGGGTACCGTGCCAACTGTAATGGCCCATTGCATTCATTTGAGTGACGTAGAAATGGATCGCATGGCTGAAACGCAGACCATGGTATCTCATTGTCCATATTCGAATGTAAATCTTTCTAGCGGAATTGCACCGATTCGTAAGCTGATTGAGCGGAATATACCAATTGGTTTAGGCTCCGATATTTCTGGTGGACATATTGTATCGATGGCAAAGGTCCTTACTGAAGCTATTGGTCTATCGAAAATGAAATGGGCTGAAGTAGACCCAAACTATGCACCTCTTACCTTGAGTGAAGCCTTCTATATGGCTACCAAGGGTGGTGGACAATTTTTTGGCCACGTTGGAAGCTTTGAAAAAGGCTATGAATTAGATGCCCTTATTATCGATGATACGTCCCTATTCGACCTAAATGAACGTTCTTTGGAAGAGCGTTTAGAGCGCTGGCTATATGTAGGGGATGATCGTCATATTATTGAACGCTATGTAGCTGGTCGCGTAGTTCCGAGTCCAAAAGGGTAAAGTTTATATCTTACAGAAAAAAATACTGATATATTTAAAGCAGCTAGTTTGTATACCCTTCAAACTAGCTGCTTTTGGTGCTTCTTTAGAACCTGACCGAGGTGTTAGATAAACTTTTGATTATGGTTTATGGTAGGTTTTATAGGCTTCCTGTTTATATTATTGAACAGGGCGATTTTGCTCATCAATTCACTTGGTGTATAATAAAAAAATGTACAAATTAAGAAAGTGGGGGGCTTAATGGATATATTAGGAGCAAGACGCTCTATTGAACAAAAGCTATTAATGCAATCTGTTGCTTTGATGGCGCTAGTTGCGGTGAGCGGCACTGTAATGGGGATTGTGACAGGATCTAGTGCAGTGTTGTTAGATGGGGTATTTCTCCTTCGTTGATGTTGTTATTAAGATTATGATGCTTATGACAGCTAAGTTAGTTGCTAGAGAAACGAGTAAGCGATTCCAATTCGGTTTTTGGCAATTTGAACCTCTGGTGCTCGCCGTGGAGGGCTTTTTTATTCTTCTCATAGTAATTTATGCCTTATCTAGTGGGATTACAGATCTTTTATCTGGTGGACGTCACGTAGACTTCGGGACCAGCTATTTTCTATGCTATATTCTTTACTGTTGCGGATACTGCTTACTATCTTTATGTACGTCGTATTAATAAAAGTTTGCAGTCTAACTTGATTAAATTTGATAATGTAAGCTGGTATGTCGATGCTTTGTTAGAAGTGGCTATCTTGATTAGTTTCGTTGTAGCTACTATGCTAGAAAGGTACTGAATATGCTAGATGGGCTACTTATATTGACCCTATTGTATTAATTATTTTAGCGGTACAGATGATACCCTCTGCATTTCGTATCATTGTGCCATCCATGAAACAAATATTAGGATGGGCACCAACTTCATTGCATAATGAAGTGCAAGAAATTATGGATCGCTTTATGGAAAAGTATAATTTTAAAGATTATGTGACGAGCGTGCAAGTATATGGCAATACTCGAATCATTGAAATTGATATTTTAGTTCCTAAAAGTTTTCCATATCAAAACCATTGCTGAAATTGATGCTATTCGCAATGAAATTGACCAAGAAATCGGCGGTAACCCAACGGAAAAATGGGTGACCATTTCTTTTACAGGCACGCGTAAATGGATGGCAAAAGATTATTTGCTAGATGAAGAAGAGGATGAATAATATAAAATATTGATGAGAAGTCTAGTATATAGCACATAATTTAATGATAAATACACCAATATATGGTATACTTAAACGTATTGAATATATTGTGCGTAACATAGTTGGAAAATGAGGTTTATAGTATGTTAGATTTAAAATTTGTCCGTGAAAATATTGATTTAGTGCAACAAAATTTAGATAATCGTCATACAAAAGGCGATCTGAAAACCTTTGTATCCGCTTATGATGAACGTCGTCAATTGATCGGTCAAGTAGAAGAATTAAAAGCACTTCGCAATTCTGTAACAGAAGAAATTAGCAAATTAAAACGCAACAAAGAAAATGCTGATGAAAAAATCGCAGAAATGAAAAAAGTAGGTGATGAGATTGCTGAGCTTTGATAACCGTATTCGCGAAGTGGAAACAAAATTGCGCGATGCGGCATTGATGTTGCCAAATATGTGTGATGCATCTGTTCCTGTAGGGTGCCGATGAAGATGAAAATGTGGAGCAACGCAAATGGGGTGAACCACGTCAATTTGATTTTGATGTACAGGCTCATTGGGATTTAGGTGAAAACCTCGATATCCTTGATTTCAACCGTGCAGGCAAAATGAGCGGTGCTCGCTTTACTGTGTATAAGGGGTTAGGGGCTCGTTTGGAACGGGCTCTTATCAACTTCATGGTGGATCTTCATGTAGATAAACATGGCTATACTGAAATGATGACTCCATATATGGTAACGCGTGAAACTTTGACGGGCACTGGGCAATTGCCTAAATTTGCTGAAGATATGTACCATGTAGAGGGAACGGAATATTTCTTGATTCCAACTGCTGAGGTTACATTGACTAATTATCACGGTGGTGAAATTTTGAGCGAAGAGGAATTGCCTAAATACTATACTGCATTCACCGCATGTTTCCGTGCTGAAGCGGGTTCCGCGGGGCGTGATACTCGTGGCCTTATTCGACAACATCAATTTAACAAAGTTGAAATGGTTAAATTAGCTAAACCAGAAGATTCTTTCAAAGAATTAGAAACATTAACAGATAATGCAGAAGAAGTATTGCGCTTATTAGAATTACCGTTCCGTGTTATCACTCTGTGCACAGGTGATATGGGCTTTGGTTCTGCTAAAACCTATGATGTAGAGGTGTGGATGCCTGCACAAGGCAAGTATAGAGAAATTTCCTCTTGCTCTAATATGACTGATTTCCAAGCTCGTCGTGCTAATATTAAATTCCGTCGTGGACCTAAGGGTAAACCGGAATTTGTTCATACATTAAATGGATCTGGCCTTGCAGTAGGGCGTACAGTAGCTGCTATCTTGGAAAACTATCAACAAGCCGATGGGTCCGTTGTAATTCCAAAAGTTCTCGTGCCATACATGGGTGGCGTTGAAGTGATTTCACCGGCTAAATAAGAGGGGGCATTTTATGAGATTCTTTATTGATACAGCAGAATTTGATGAGATTAAAGAGGCCTATGATTTTGGTTTTATTGATGGCGTAACTACAAACCCATCGCTTATCGTGAAAGCTAAACGCGATTTGAAACAAGTTATTTCTGAAATTGCAAACCTTGTTGATGGACCTGTTAGCGCAGAGGTTATTTCCTCTGATGCTGAAGGCATGGTGGCGGAAGCACATGACCTTGTGAAATTAGGCTCTAATGTGGTTATTAAAGTTCCTATGACTCCAGAAGGTCTTAAAGCCGTTGCTATTTTGAGCAAAGAAGGCATTAAAACGAATGTGACTTTGATTTTTTCTGCAAACCAAGCCTTATTAGCTGCTCGTGCAGGTGCAAGTTATGTGAGTCCATTTGTGGGTCGTATTGATGATATCAGCATGGATGGTCTTACATTGATTCAAGATATTACAGATATTTTCGCTATTCATGAAATTGAAACTGAAATTATTGCTGCAAGTGTGAGAACTCCGCTGCATATTATTCAATGTGCTAAAGCAGGTGCTCATATTGCAACTGTTCCATTTAAAGTACTCATGCAAGCTATGAAACATCCGTTGACTGATGCAGGACTTGCAAAATTTATGGAAGATTGGAAACAAGCTAATCAATAAGTTAGAGACTCTAGGTAAGAGTCATATCAATACATAGAGGACTTATAAGGAGGCCCATTATGGATCGTACATTATCTTTGGAATTTGCTCGTGTCGTTGAAGCCGCAGCTTTGCGTAGCGGTCGTTTGCTTGGCCGTGGGCAAAAGGATGCAGCCGATGGTCTTGCTGTAGATGCTATGCGTCAAGCGTTTGATTCTGTTCGCATTTCTGGTACTGTGGTTATCGGAGAAGGCGAAATTGATGAAGCTCCTATGCTTTATATCGGAGAACACGTAGGTGCTGGCGGACCAGAAGTAGATATCGCTGTTGATCCTATTGAAGGGACAAACTTGATTGCTAAAGGTCAAAATGGTGCTATTGCAGTTATGGCGATTGCAGAAAAAGGTGGTTTGTTACATGCACCGGATATGTACATGGAGAAACTTTGTGTTGGTCCTCGAGGTGCAGGTGCTATCGATATTACGAAATCTTTGACCGAAAATATCAAAAATGTAGCGGCTAAAATGGAACGTAATGTAGATGAAATCACGTTGGTTATGCTTGATCGTGAGCGTCATCAAGGCTTGATGAAAGAGGCTCGTGAAGTAGGGGCTCGTATTATGCTCATTTCTGATGGTGATGTTAATCCAGCTATGGAATGTTGTATCGAAGGTTCTGGGGTGCACATGGTTGTAGGTACTGGTGGTGCACCTGAAGGTGTATTAGCGGCTGCAGCCTTAAAATGTGTAGGCGGCGATATGCAAGCTCGCTTAAAACCAGAAACGGAAGAAGAAATTCGTCGTTGCCATGAAATGGGCATTGCCGATGTAAACCAAGTGCTCACATTAAATGATTTAGTTCGTACTGATGATGTTATCTTTTGCGGCTACTGCTATTACACGTGGTAACTTATTAAATCCAATTCAATATTTCCCAGGTGGTGCGCGTACACATACTATTGTGATGCGGTCTAAAACTGGTACGGTTCGTTTCCTTGATACAGTGCATATGGATCATAAACTTAAAACATTAAAAGCAAAATAAGAATAAAGCCCTGAAATATACTCAAAAATTGGACATAAATTTTTTTGAGATATATTCAGGCTTTTTTCTTTGTATTTTTCTCTCATTCTCTTGATGAGATATATCGAAAAATAGTATAATAACATTTAGTATATGACGTTATAAATACAAGGTCTTGTAGCTTATACAAGATGAACGATATAAAGTGTAGGAGGAATTCTGTTGGAAAAGTTAATCATTCAAGGTGGCAATCGATTGGAAGGACGTGTACGTGTTAGTAGTGCTAAAAATGCAGTACTCCCTATTATTGCCGGTACTTTGCTAGCATCAACGCCTAGTAAATTGCTTGAAATTCCAAATTTAGAAGATGTAGGCACGATTTGCCAAGTTATCGAGTCTTTGGGGGTTAAAATCACTCGTAATAATGCAGATGGTGAAATTGTTTTCGATGCTTCTACATTGACTGCTACGGAAGCTCCTTATGAACTTGTGCGTAAAATGCGTGCATCCTTTCTTGTCATGGGTCCACTTTTGGCTCGTAAAGGGGAGGCTAAAATCTCAATGCCTGGTGGATGTGCTATCGGTGCACGTCCCATTGATCTTCATTTAAAAGCATTTGAAGCATTAGGTGCAAAAATTGAAATTACTGAAGATTATGTATATGCTCATGCTCCGGAAGGACTTAAAGGGACTCAAATTTATTTGGATTTCCCAAGTGTGGGGGCTACAGAGAATGTAATTATGGCTGCTTCTATGGCGGAAGGTAAAACCGTTATCGAAAATGCTGCAGAAGAGCCTGAAATTGTTGATTTAGCTACATTCTTAAATGCTATGGGTGCTAATATTCGCGGAGCTGGTACAAATGTGATTCGTATTGAAGGTGTACCTCAATTACACGGTGCTATTCATACAGTTATTCCTGATCGCATTGAAGCTGGTACATATTTAATCGCTGCTGCTATGGCAGGTGGTGATGTATTCGTAGAAAATGCATTGCCAGAACATCTAAAACCAGTAGTGGCTAAATTAAAGGAAGCTGGTGTAACAGTAGAGGAAGAAATCGACGGCATTCGCGTTATCAGTAGTGGTAAAGGCATTAAAGCTGTCGATATTAAAACCTTGCCATACCCTGGATTCCCAACAGATATGCAAGCTCAATTCATGGCTCTTACCACGATTGCGGAAGGCACTAGTACAGTAACAGAAACTGTATTTGAAAATCGTTTTATGCATGTTGCTGAACTTCGTAAAATGGGGGCGCATATTGACATCGATAATCGTCAAGCTATTGTCGAAGGTATGCCAAGCTTACACGGGGCTATAGTGAATGCTACTGACCTGCGTGCTGGAGCGGCGCTGGTATGCGCTGCATTGACTGCGGAAGGTAGAACAGAAGTCGGTCGTTTACATCATATTGACCGAGGTTATGATGATTTTGTAGGTAAATTGCAAAGGTTAGGTGCTGATATTGTTCGGGTTGACGAATAAGAGTACACAGCCAAAACAAAATAAAAAGAAAAGAAGCCGGCGCTCTAAAGGGCCGGCTTTATACAACGAGCAACAGAACTTAGGTGCTGCAAAGGTTGAGAATTCGAAAGCGAGTACTACACGTAAACCATTGAGAAGGACAAAACGTAAGTCTACTAAGCTTTCAAATGGCGTGGCAAAGCAAGCTAATCATTTGGCCTCCAATATGCGCGAGACCATGATTAAAGTTACAAAAATGCGCCGTGCTGAACGACGTAGTCGTGAGACTGTAGCGATTGCTAAAACAACGCCAGCCATGACATTAAAACGTTTAGTTCGACCTGAGCAAGTTGGAGATTTTATGAGTCGTTTGAATCGATCCTTAAACTTCGATTTGGGAATTGATTTAGGGACTGCAAATATCCTCATTTTTGCGAAGGGTAAAGGCTTGGTATTAGATGAACCTGCGTATATTGCACGGGATGATAAAACCGGTGATATTCTTGCTTTAGGTGAGGCTGCACGTTCTATGGTAGGCCGTACTCCAAAAGGGATTTCCGTCATCCGTCCAGTTCAAGCGGGCGTTATTGCAGATTATGATATGACAGAATTCATGTTGAAGTACTTTATTCGCTCCGTTGTACCTGCTTCTAGATTGATGAAGACGCGTATTATCGTATGTGTGCCATCAGGCATTACACCTGTAGAGAAACGCGCCATTTTAGAGGCCTTACTCAGAACCGGTGCAAAAAAGACAGTCCTTATTGAAGAGCCATTGGCTGCTGCTATGGGGACTGGTCTCAATGATGCTAAGCACGTAGGGGCGATGGTTGTCGATGTTGGCGGTGGCACTACGGATATTGCCGTTCTTTGTGATACGGGTGTGGTTGTAAGTGAATCACTTCGCATCGGTGGAGATTCTTTTAACGAATCTATTATCCGTTATATCCGCCGTAAGAAGCGCCTCGTTATTGGTCCGCTAACGGCAGAGAAAATTAAAATTTCTGTAGGGACTGTGGATCGTCGTGCAAAGGAGCGTACGATTGAGGTACGAGGACGAGATGCAAGTTCTGGATTACCAAAGATGGTTGCGGTGAATTCTTTAGAGATTCAACGTGCTCTAGAAGCACAAGTGATGAATGTTTTGGAAGGCGTTAAGTCCATTCTAGAAAAAACTCCACCAGAACTTGTGGCCGCTATCAATGATCATGGTATCATTCTTACTGGTGGTGGCGCGCTCATCGATGGATTAGACCGTGTTATTACACGTTCTATTGGAATCGCGGCATACCTTGTAGAATCTCCAAGATATGCAGTAATTAAAGGTGTTGCAAAGGCTTTAGATGAAATGTCACAGCTTCGTGATACATTAGATGAGTTACAATAATATACCATGATGAAGTAAGCTTAAATTGACGAGGTTATGGTCTACAGTTATTCTATTTTATGTATGGAGTATCTTTAGACTGTAACCTCGTTTTTCGTTTATTTTTTGAATTTTTCATCTTTATGCTGTATACTATAGTAAAAGTATATTGCGTAAAATTGATGTAATGATATAAGGCCATTATTATGGTTTGTAGCTATAGAGGAATTAAAGATGAAACGATATCTGTATATGACTTTTGCTGTTTTAGGTCTACTGGGTAGTACCGTTCCTCATGCTGAGGCCGGTAATTTAACAGGGGTGCGCGTATCTAATCATGAAGGTACAAGCCGAATTGTTTTAGATGTATCTGAAATGCCTGTATCTTGGACTCAATCCTATAATGAAGAAACACATGCTCTTACATTGAACTTAGGGGGTACTACAAATGGTTTAACTGGCCCCATATCACAAAATGATAAAAAAACGGGAGTTCTTAAAGGCATTGGCTTACAACCGGTTAATGGGGCCTTACGAGTAACATTAACAGCGAATAAGGATGTACAACATCATGAGTTTGCATTAGAAAAGCCTTCGCGTATAGTAGTGGATTTATTTTCTGGCTATGCGCAACAGACTACAAAAGATGTAAATAAATCTGTAACGTATAGCAAAATTAATAACACCGTAGCTGAAGGGAAAATTCAAGCCTTTGCATTGACCGTAGATAATGATTCACCTATGGTGGTGGCGCATGTTCCAGAAGGTAAACCATTATCTTCTGTTACTCAAGCTCATACAGCTATCATTGGAGCAAAGGTAAAAGGGGGCAGTTTTGAACGACCTTACTCAGTGGCAAGTGATGGAGCCATTGATTTAGAGCGTATTTCTAATCGTGGTACATTACGATATACGCCTAATAGAGGATACTTTATAGAAGAGAAAAAACCTTTACTTCAAGCTAGAAACAAAGAATGAGAGTTTTGTAATCACCTCCGTTGATACGGTTCGTAAAGAGAATGCCTTGACCCTTTATACGTCAACTTATGGTCCTTCTACAAAGACCAATGAATATGGTTATGAAGTGACTGTAGCTAATGGCAAGGTTATTAGTAAACAAAAGGGAAATTCTAAAATTGGGGAAAACCAATATGTATTGTCTGGTCATGGCGAATCTGGAAATGCTTTACGTAAAATTTAAAAGTTGGAACACCTATTACGATTCAAAATAGAGAAGAACTTGCTCAAGTTAGTACTACCGGTGGGGCTAGTTTAGAAGTGGGCACTATGGTGATGAAAGGCGGTCGCTATGTAGGAGCTGATGAATCTAATAACAAAGGTCGTAGTTTCATTGGAACCACAAAGGAACATGATTTAGTTGTGCTAACAGTTGATAAATCCGAACTTCAATCTGTAGGTGTGACTCAAAAAGAAGGAGCTCAGTTATTGTCTAAATTAGGTGTTGTTGATGGCGCTGAATTATCAAATCAAGGTAGCATTGATATAGTTATCAATGATAATTATGTACACAAATCTTCTGCACCTATGAGTTATGAGGATATAGTAATCATAAAATAGATTCGTTGCATACAATTTTGTTTGAAATATTACTAATAATTTAGTATACTATAAATACATAACTAATTTTGTAAAAAGGAGGGATCGTTATGAAAAAGAGTAGTGTTAGCTTTAGCTGCATTAGGCATTTTAAGTGTTAGTTCTGTAATGGCGGCCCCTGTATCATACCAAAGTGTATTAACAGGTAAAGTTGCTTCTACAGTTTCTGTTGGTACTTCTGTAACAGAAGGCCAAACATTGGTGACTGTAGAGACATTGGCTGGTCCTATGGCTGCTGCTAAATCTACTGTAACTGGTACTGTAACGGCGGTTAATGTTACAGTGGGTTCAGACGTTTCTCGTGATCAAATCGTTGTCACTGTAGAAAGTAAATAAAGGAGAGAAGGAATGAAGTTTTCTCATTCTTGGCGTCGGTATAGAAAAGCGATACTGGCGCTTTTTCTTCTGTACTTCACTTACAACTGCACAGGCTATTGATTTTATGCCTGTCAATGATGTAACAACAGGTATGGAAGGTATTGCAAAAACTGTAATCGTAGGGGATACTATTTCCACCTTTGATGTAAAAGGTACTGGGTGTCATGAAGGATAAGGGTCCATCTGGTCATCTTATTTTTAGCCAAGTTTTCCGGACCCCGTTATGGATCAAACTGGTGGCATTGCGCATGGTATGAGTGGTAGCCCTGTATATATAAATGGTAAACTCGTTGGGGCTGTTGCTTATGGCTGGGGGTTTGCGGATGGTACGATAGGTATGATTACTCCTATTGAGGATATGGTCAAACTATGGAATATACCATATGAGAAAAAAACTTATCTAAACCTTGGGATGATACACAATTGATTCCTTTAGGTACTCCACTTATGGCATATGGCTTCGATGCGGCATCAATGGAATATTTTAAATCGAAGTTACCACAATATAAATATGAAACATATGACACCGCAAGTGCTAGTGGTGATGAAATTGCAAAACCTTTAGAAGCTGGTGGCTCAGTAGCGGCTTTGCTAGTTGATGGTGACCTTAAATTGGGCGCTATTGGTACTGTTACTCATGTAGATGGTGAAAAGGTTGTTGCCTTTGGTCATCCATTCTTAAAACATGGTTCTTCTAACTATTTTATGCACAATGCAAGTATCTTTACCGTTGTAAAAAGCTATAATGCTGCCTTTAAGCTTGGCTCTATGGGTAAAGAGATTGGTTCTGTTACTGAAGATAGAGGTGCCGGTATTGCAGGTGTATCAGGCGTGATTTCGCCAGGTATTCCATTGCGATTCCATTTAAAGGATATTGATATGGGCCGTGATAGAACTAGTTCCGTCAAGGTTATTGAAGATGGTGAAATGACACCAACTTTAGCAGCTACAGCCTTATACAATATGTTGAATAAAACATTGGATCGCAGTGGCTCTGGTACGGCTACAATTTCTTATACTATTACGCCAAAAGGGAAAGAACATAAGCCATTAACGCGGACAAATATGTTCTACAGCTCTGATTCTATTAGTGAAAAAGCAGTTGATGAATTTTATAATGTCATTGATGTTCTTATGAACAATCGATTCATCAACTATGAAATTTCGGATATTTCGGTTGAAACAAACGTAACGCAAGATAAGAAAACAGCAAAGCTTATCGATGCTTCTGCTTCGTCTACTGTAGTTTCTCCTGGGGATACTATCGTAGTAGATGTAACATTAGAGCCGTTCCGCGGTGAAAAGGTTATTAAACAAATTTTCTTTAAGGTACCTGAAGATCAAGCTATTGGTAAGTATACCTTAGAGGTGCGTGGCGGTGGCGAGATTCCATTACCATACGTATTGGAAAAACAGAAATATAATTTAACAGATGAAATTTTACGCCGTTTGAAAGTTCATAAAGATTTTGATGAGCTTTATGATGAAATTCAAAAGACAGATACAAATAATCAAATTGTTGTAGAGTTTTTGGAAGATGGTATCAGCTTAGTTGATGAAGATGGCTCTCAATCTGTTAAAAAGGCTAAGCTTAAAGATGTGGAATCAAAACCTATGCCAGGGGATGTAAAGAAAAAAACAGGTCAAGAAGATTTGAGTTCTAGTAAGGATGATGAAAAGAAACCTGAAAAGACTGCTGTTGATACTGAGTACATTGTGCAAGGTGATGGTCAATTTACGATTCATGTAATGAAGCCTGCTGATCGGGATAAAGAATTAGCAAAACGTGTCAAAGAAGCGAAACATCAGATTAAGATGGAGCGCAAGTTAGAATTGGAAGATCAATCTAAAAAAGATAAAACGGATAAAGCTGAGTCTAAAAAGGATTCTAAAAAAGAGTCGAAAGAAACTAATAAAAAAGACGAGGCTAATGCTGGTGGAACAAATACAGCTGAATAAGTTGAAACTGTAAGGGAAAGGGATAGACTGTTGAGTTGGCTAGAATCGATAGGTCGAGTCGTCATAAACGGCTTATCGCAGATGGGTAGTGCTACATTATTAGTGTGGCAAACAATAAAACAATTAAAAATGATTAATCTGTGGCATGTATTTCAACAGATGGCTCACTTAGGGGTAGACTCCTTGCCTATTATTAGCTTAACTCTACTCTTTGCTGGTGCCGTTATGACCTTACAGATTACAGATGTACTCATTACCTATGGTGCTCAAAGTACAGTAGGTGGTCTTATGGCTGTAGCTATGGGCCGTGAATTGGGTCCTATCTTAGTTGGTGTAGTATTAGCCGGCCGTGTTGGCGCAGCTATCACGGCTGAAATTGGTACAATGAAGGTAACAGAACAAATTGATGCCCTACGTGTTATGGCTGTTGATCCTGTTGGTTACCTCGTGGTACCGCGTGTAGTAGCGTGTATGATTATGGTGCCAATTTTGGCATTTTATGGTGTTGTTATCGGTATTGCCGGTGGTTACTTTGTAGCCACTGTTATCAAGGGTTTGGCGCCTAGTACATATTTAGACTCTATTCAAATGTTTTCTACCATTTCAGACTTCACCTTAGGACTTATAAAGTCTAGTGTGTTTGGTGCTGTCATTGCATTGGTAGGTGCTTATAAGGGCATGGAAACTAAAATGGGCGCAGAAGCTGTTGGTTTTTCCACTACTAGTTCTGTAGTAACTAGTATTATTTTAGTATTTGTATTAAATTACTTTTTATCTACATTGTTATTTTTAGTAGATATTTTTTTAGAGGGATTTATGATTGAACTACGCAATGTTGTAGTTGCCTACGAGTCACGTGTGATTTTAGACTCTGTTAATCTCACTATTAATGATGGGGAGACGTTAGTTATATTAGGTGGCAGTGGTAGTGGTAAAAGTACACTACTTCGCTTATTAATAGGTTTACAACGTCCTACATCAGGGCAGATTATCGTAGATGGCACAGATATAACTACATTATCTGAAGATGAATTTAATACGGTACGAAGAAAAATGGGGATGGTATTCCAATATTCAGCTTTGTTTGATTCTATGTCGGTAGGTGAAAACGTAGCTTTTGGTTTGCGTCAACATACGAAGTTAAAGGATGACGAAAATCAAACGCATTGTGGCAGAAAGACTTGATTGGGTTGGTTTAAAGGGATATGAGTCGTATATGCCCTAATGAGTTATCTGGTGGTATGAAAAAGCGGGTTAGCTTAGCTCGTGCTATAGCACTAGATCCGAGTTTAATTCTTTATGATGAACCTTCATCAGGGTTAGATCCTATTACATCAGGTACGATTAGTATGCTAATTAAGGGGAATGCAGAATCGGCTTGGTTGTACTTCTATCGTGGTAACACATGATATGCAGTCAGCATTTTTATGTTGCTGACCGCATAGCTTTTACTCGATCAGGGGCATTTTTGTAGAAATTTCTGATACAATAGAATTTAAGAATTCTACAAATAAGAAGGTACAACAATTTATTCATGGTGAAGCAGAGCCGATTAACGAATCTGCGATGGGAGATATATAATGAAGTGGACGACGGAGGCCAAGGTAGGGGCTTTTACAATAATAGGTATAGTTCTATTCATTGCAGGCATACTATTTGTAGGCCGTATCGATATATGGGCTAAACCGCAAATGACAATTACAGGTGATTTCACTCAAGTAAATGGCCTAAAAAATGGGAATCAGGTTAAATTTTCTGGCGTGGCCATCGGGACTGTTTCTGATATTGAAATTACACCGCGTGGCGTTGTGGTTAAGATGAAGCTTGATGAAAAAACGCAGATTCCAAGTGACTCGATGTTTTCCTTGGGGTCAGATGGTTTTTTAGGTGATAAATTTATTCAAATTTCACCAGGACAGTCTAAAGTATATTTACAAGATGGTGACTCCGTTAAAGGTGAAGGCGTTGATGCTGTGGATAAGGCCATGCAGAGTGCACAAAAATTAATGGATGGTACTGAGAAGATGCTACAGTCTATTAATAGTATTATTGGTGATCCTGCAACTCAAAGTGCACTTAAATATTCCTTGCAATCTACAGCGGTGATGGCTGATAATGCGGTAGCTATTACACAAAATATGGCGGATGTAACGGCTCAGCTAAATCAAGCAGCACAACAGTTTAATGCTGATGGTAATGCAGGCAATGATATGCGTGCTATTTTAACTAATTTAAAACAAACTACTGATCGTGTAGATAATATGGCTCGTACCATGGAATCAACTGTAACAGATCCTAAAGCACAAGAAAATATTAAGGAGACTTTACATAATACGGCACAGATTTCAGCTCGCATCAATAAACTGATGGGCGGAAAGGCGTATCAAACGGATGTAAATGGAAATAGTGTAGAGGTTGGTATGACTGAAAAAAAAAGTCATCTACCAAGATTGAACCATCTGTAGATTTGTTGTATAACACAACGGATAATGAATTCCGTGTCAATGGTAGAGTACGTGCCTTTAACAATAAAGGAATGGCTGAAATTGGCCTTTCTAATATGGGTGATGATACTACTTTGATCTGAATGCAGGTCGATTTATTAGTTCTAAATGGTTAGTGCGTGGTGGTATTTTTGAAAGTGAATTGGGTCTTGGGGTGGATTATAACTTCCGTGGTCCTGTGTCCTTATCAGCCGCGCTATATGACCTTAATCATCGTAAATATCGTATTCGTAGTGATATACGTTTGCATAAAGATACCTATGGCGTTATTCAAATGACCAGACCGTTCAGTTCTACGAATGGAGGTACCTATTTCGGTATTAAACAAGTATTCTAATGACTAACACATTTACTCTATATGAGTATGGAGGTACATATTATGAATAAAAAGGTTCTTTCCTTAGGTGTAATGCTTTCTTTAGTTACTACTGGTGCATTCGCCGCTGATGTAGTAACTACATCCGTTAACAACGGAGACCAATTAAGCAAATATCAAAAAGAAGCTATTCAATTAACACAAAAGCAATTAGCAGAAAAATCTGTTTTAGACAGTAAAACCTATGAACGTACATTAGCTTTAAACGAAGCCCGTACGGTTGATTTAGCATTAGCTAATAATCGTACAGCTAAGCAAACTAAATGGGGTTATGAAGCTGCTAAATCTGCAGTAAGCCAAGTAGCAGCTGGTAAGAATCCAAGTGTTAGTTATGGTTGGAGTGCTCAAAAAACGGGCGGTGACACAGGTAGTGGCAAATCTGGTAGTCATAACTTCTCCATTAGTGCGCCTGTATTCAATCCACAACTCGATGCAAGCATTGATTCTGCACGTTATACTCGTGAAGGTACTGGTGCTAGCTATGAAGAGGCTTTACAACAAGCAAAATATGATGCTCTTAACGGTTATTATACATTGATTATGAGCCGCAATATGGTAGATGTAGCACAACAAGCTGTTAAAGATTATCAAGGTCATGTAACTAATGTAGAGGCACAGTATAATGTTGGTTTAGTGGCGAGCTCCGATGTATTGGCAGCTAAAACAAATCTTGATGATTCTCAAACATCTCTTGTAAAAGCGCAAAATGCTGCAAATTTAGCAGAGGCGAACTTAAATCAAGTTATTGCATACCCTGCACAAACAGCTATTACTACAGCAGAGCATGATTTACAATATAAACCATATAATGTAACCTTGGAGCAAGCGAAAGCATATGCTATGCTTCATCGTTCCGCTCTTGTTAAATCAGCTCTTGATGTAAAATCTGCGGAAGAAACTGTAAAATCTGCTAAGGCGGGTTATTTGCCTACGGTTGCTGTAAAAGCTGGTCGTGGCTATGGTGATCCAGATGGTTACTTTGGTACAAGTACAAAGTCCTGGAGTGTTGGTGCTAGTGCTACTTGGAACTTATGGGATGGTGGTGCAACACAAAATGCTATTAAAAAAGCAAATGCACAACTTGAACAAGCAAAAGAAGCTAACTTGGCCACTGTTGATGCTGTATTGTTAGCTGTACAAAAAGCATACTTGAATTTACGAGCTGCTGAACAAACAATCCAAAGTACACAAACTGCAGTCGCACAAGGTCAAGAAAGTTTCCGTATTGCTACGCTTCGTTACCGTGCAGGTGTTGGTACGAACCTTGATGTACTTGATGCAGAAACTAAGTTGACAACAGCTCGTAATAACTATGTAGAAGCTCTTTACAATTACAATATTAGCATTGCGGCTCTTGAACAATTAACAGGCGTTCCATTGTCTACACCTGTAGGTCAAGGTGCTGAAGTTATCGCTAATAGTGGCGCTGTTGAACAATTGGCAAAACTGGGCGGCAATCAATAATATGATCCTTAAAAAGACGACTTTGGTCGTCTTTTTTCTTGTAGTGGGCATTATAGATAATGAGTGTTATTGATAGGTTTTATAAAATTTCATCCTGAAAATACTATAGTTATTACTGTGTCTGTGGTAAGATTAGTATATATATTTATATTATTCATAATGTGTATGGGAGTATCATTATGACCCGTAAAAAGTGGCTCCTTATCGGTGCAGCGATTTTTAGGTTTATCTGGTATTGTTGGCGCCAGCATCAATCCTATGGCTCAAACTTACATAGCACCTATGGTTAAAGAACAACTAAATAATGTCATAAACGGATCTATAGACTATGATTCTCTCCGAATTAATTGGAATGGTGATGTTGTTCTAACAGATGTGACTATCAAAGATAGAGATGGGCATTTAGTTGGAACTGCTCAAGAGGTAGCTGTAGGAGTTAAACTATCTTCTTTACGAAGATTATCGGTGGCAACACATCAGGGGCTACGGCTATTTCTAGTGTAATCGTTGAGGCGCCAGATTTTCATATATGGCAACTAGCTGATGGGTCATGGAGTATAACTAAGTTAGTAAAACCATCCGATCCAAATAAGTCGGGTACTTTTGATGGCTCTGTAACTATTAATGATGGTCGTGTAGCTCTACGTACTAAAGATGGAATAAAGAGAAATGTAGAAAATCTTGATGGGACCATGGCACTTGATATGAGTGGCATGTCTAAAGGTGCCTTTACTGCTGATGTAGATGGTTCCGCAATTACCTTGAATGGCAAAATTGATATGAACAATGTATCTAATTTTGATCTCTTTGTACAAGCTGATGAAATTGATACTGCTGGTATTATGAGTTTTGTTCCACTTCGTAAGGATCTATCTGTAACGAGTGGTAAGTTACAAGATTTACATTTAAATCTTAAAAGTGAAGATGGCAAATACATTATGAGTGGTAATGTAGGCTTTAAAGGTTTAACAGGCACTTATAAACGGGGTAATACAATTTATAATATTACCGATGGCACGGGTCGCATTATGCTTAATAATGATCAAATCGTTATTAGTCGTAGTTCTTGGAGGGTAAATGATCAAGTAACAAAGATCAATGGCTTAGTTACACTAGGCAAAGATGAAGAATATTTAAATCTTAATGTTGTAGCCGATAAAGTAGCTTTAGAAGCGATAACAGATGTCGGTGTTACTGGCATTGTAGGTGGGCGTGCACATATTGGTGGTACGACAGTATCCCCTCGTGTAGATGCAACGATTGCTAGTGATGGTATTTCTTATAATGGTTACTATATTGATCGTTTACAAGGGAATATCGTATATGATAACGGTTTAGTTCGTACGGATGATGCGCACCTGTCTATAGGTGAAGGTAGCGCAAAGATTAAGGGTCAATATGTAGCTGATACAGGGGATTTTGATGCTACTATAAATACTCAAGATTTACCTTTAGGCACTTTCACAAAAGATATGATCTCACCGGTTACAGGTAATATCGATGGTGAGATGCGTATCTTAGGAAAAAATAATCAAGTTACAGATGTTGTAGGCTCTGTTGAAAGGTCGCCAAATAGGCATTCGCGGTGTTGTAGTTGATACTGCAAAAGCTAACTTTACGCACGCTGATAATAGTACAAATATGACCGTTGTAGGCACTATAGGAGATGGGGCGCTAAGCGGATATGGCTATATCCAAAATGGTAATATAGATGCCACTATTTCCGGTAATGCATTGCCATTGACCGCACTAAGTCCTATTATTGGTCAAGATGTTGATGGCACCTTGAATACCTCTTTTGCGATACAAGGTACATTGGATAATCCAAATGTAATGGGCACTGTATGGGGGTCAAGAGGTACATTATAAAGGGGCTCGATTCAATAATATCCATGGAGATATTAAGCTAGATAACCATATTCTCACTATCACCAATGGACATATTGGTGATGGCGATGGGGGCTATGATGTTAATGGTTGGTATAATCTTAATACAGATGTGTTAGATCTAAATGCCAAGGCTCGGGCTGCTCGTATTGAAAATGTGATTCGTACTGTTACAGATGTTCCTATTACAGGTTGGTTTGAAACAGACAATCATATTACAGGGACGGCTGCAAATCCGATTATAGAAGGTCGTGCTCATTTGTGGGATGGTTCTGCTTATGGCAAACTCGTGACCAATGCGTTTGCAAAATATAACTATCAGAATGATACATTAGAGCTTATAGATTTGATATTGAAGGTTATGGTGCAACTATCACAGGTGGCGGTACAGTATCTAAAGAAGCAATTAATATTGATTTTGAAGGCAAAAAAATTGATATGGGCAGATTGCTCATTAATACGGATTACAAAGTTGATGGTTTGCTATCTGGTCGAGGACAAATTACTGGATCTGTGGATAACCCTCAATTCAATGGCTATATTTCATCCGATGCCTTATCAGTTAATGGGGAATTATTGAACGATATTCATGGTCGTATTTATGCAGATAAATCGGTTGTAAATGTGCAAGATTTCACCTTTGCTGAAGCCGATGGTGGTCGCTACACTGCTAAAGGTGGTATGAAGTTTGATGATAGTAGACAACTATTTGGTGTATTAGATGTTACTAATGGTAGCGTAAAGAATTTGCTAACCTTGCTAGACCGGTCCAATGAACACATTGATGGCAAATTAAATGGTTCTGTTGAAATCGGAGGTACACGCGACAATCCAAGCGTTAATGTAACAGGCAAGATTAATGATGTAAGTATTGATGAAAAGATTGTTGGTGATGCAACTATCGATGCAAGTCTTGCTAATCGTAAATTCAAAGTTACAACTTTGAAACTGCCTGTTGATGAAGGTCTCATTGCAATAGGCGGTACGATGGATCTTGATGGTCAAGCGGACTTACAGGTTGCATTAAAGGATGTTGATATAGTACCGTTCTTGCCACTTATGGGTAAGGATATTCAAGCTACTGGTTGGGTGACTGGCGTTGTAAATATCACTGGGGAAACTAAGAATCCTAAAGTAGAATTATCCGGTGCTGTAGAGTCGGGGTCCTTTAATGGTGTTGGTATTGATGAAGGTTTTGTATTGGCTACAATGCAAGATCAAGTTATTCAGATTCAACGAATTCAAGGTGCCAAAAGTGGGTATAAGCTAAGTGTCTATGGTAAGATTCCATTAGCGGCAATCTTTACGTCTGGGTATATTCCAGCAAATGATAGCAAATCTATGGATGTAACTATTGATTTAACGAAGCAGATATGGCTGTTATCCCTCTTCTTACAAATAGTGTTAAGGAGGCAACAGGTCCGTTAAAAGGCACGGTTCACATTACAGGCACTATTGATCAGCCTGAAGCATATGGTACTGTATCGGTACGTAATGGTACGATGAAATTGGCAAGTGTAGAAAATCAAATTACTGGTATTGATGGTGACTTAATTTTCTCTGGTCAACAAGGTGATTTCCAATCCCGTATTAATATGGGCAAAGGCTCAGCTGGTTTGGCTGCTAAAGTAAATTGGTCTGGACATACTCTTACTAATTACAAGGCGGCAGTTCAGCTAGAAGACTTAGAGGTTCGCAGTGAATATGTAAGAGGACCTTTGAATGGTGAACTTTATATTGCTGACCGAGATGGATTGCCGACCCTTATTGGTACTTTAAATCTTGAAAAGATTCAATTCAAAATTCCTCTTTCCTTACAATCTAGTGAAAGTACCAAAGATATGGGGGTGGATGTTACTGTTCATGCGGGTAAAGGTGTACGTTTATATGATCGCACCTTATACAACATGTTTATCAGTGGCGATGTTCATTTTGGTGGATCCTTACAAAATCCAACTGCTAGTGGTCAATTCGATGTTAGAAATGGCACGTTTAAGTATTTGAGCCATGTATTTAATATTACAAAAGGGAATGCTCATTTCGTAGGTGGCTCTTATTTACCAAACTTACAATTAGAGGCTGAAACAAATGTAAGTAATTACACTATTATGCTTGGCGTAAAAGGGACAGTGGATCATATGGACTTATCATTGTCCTCTAATCCTACATTGTCTAGAAAGCAAATCATTTCCATGTTGACCTTCGGCCGCGGTGCAGATTCAAATAGTAGTACTTTGACAAATGAAGATGTGAATGCTGTGGCTACAGCAGGGCTTCAAATGTTTGCTTTTGGCTATGTACAAGATGCATTACAAAATACACTTGGGTTAGACCGCATCAATATTACAACAGGGTCAATTGATCCCGATGAGCCAACCAATAGGGATACGGCAAGTAATTATAATATTGAAATCGGTAAATATGTATTACCGAGAGTCATGTTGACTTATTCTCAAGGTATTAATAACAAACAAAAATAAATATGGTATAGAATATTCTGTTAAACGAAACCTTAAGTTCACGGGATGGCATACATCAAAAGGGAACAATTATATAGGTGGTCGTTGGACACGTAGCTTTTTAAGAGTATGGCTAGAATGTGTAAACCCCTTAGGTATGCACATTCTAGTCATATTAATTTCATAAAATTTGTTTAATATAGTACTCATTCCAAGCAATTTATGCTATAATGATAAAGATTTATTAGTCTTTATAAATAAGATGTAAACTCTTTATGGGGATGAGTTCTAGGAGGAATTTATGTTTAAACCAAAAGCTTATAAAAGTATGCTTGCAGCGTCCGTGTTGACCGCTGTCATGGGGACAGGCAGTGTATTTGCTGCTGAGGTACAAGCTGGCTATACTCCAGATTTAAATAGCACAACGACGACTAATGCTGCTACAACAAATGATGCAGCTACTACACAAGCTGTTTATAATGCTGATGCAACTACTACAACTATACAAGATGAAACTGATGCAGCTATCTTAGCTGCTCGTGGTGATACGACTATATCTAGTGACGGCACTGTAGTAAAAGGTTCTGATGGAACTGTTACAGTCAATAATGCTGCTTTAAAAACTGATGATAAACAAGTAAAAATGGTATCTAAAACTACTGGTGGTACTGATCTTGATAAGGCTGCTGAAAATGGCCAAACTCAAGCTGTTACAACAGTAGAAGCACAATATGTCACATCTGCTAGTGCAGAATCTGTTAATCCTTACGTAGGTAAATTGATTACCGGTTTATCTATATCTGGGCGTTACAGCTGAACAGCAAGCAAATTTGTTGCCAATTTTAACTGAAAAAGTTGGCGATGCCGTATCTGTTGATGGTGTATTTAAAGATGTAACTAATCTTGGTAATACTGGTTACTTCTCCGAAGTAAATCCTGTATTTACTTCCGTGCCTGAAGGCGTAAAACTGGACTTTGCCGTAACAGTAAATCCAGTTACTACTGGCGTTTCTTTTGAAGGTAATACTGTATATTCCTCCGAAGTATTGACTAAGTTCATGGACATTCAACCAGGTCAAGTTCTTAACTCTGTATCCGTAGGGCAAAAAGTTCAAGGCATTAATGCTGCATATGCTCGCGATGGCTATATGTTAGCACACGTTGATGGTGTCCGTGTAGATGACCAAGGCGTACTTCATATACACATTGTTGAAGGTATCGTAGAAGATATCATTCCAGCAGGTAACAAGAAAACCCGCAATAAAGTTATTACTCGTGAATTTGTTCAAAAGAAAGGAAAACCTTTTAATAAATTCTTGGTACGTCGTTCTGTAGAACGCGTATATAACTTAGGTTTCTTTGATGACGTAAACGTTCGTATGTTGCCAGGTGAACAAGATCCAAATAATGTAATTATTGAAATCGATGTATTGGAACATAAGACTGGTACCATCACATTAGGTGCTGGTTACTCTAAATCTGATGGGTTGATGGGTATTGTTGAATTCGGTGAAGATAACTTCCGTGGTACTGGCGATAAATTTAAAGTTCACTGGGAAATCGGTGGTAAGAAAAAATATAAGAACTACCAAATCTCCTACTTGAAACCTTGGATCGATAGCAAAGGTACATCTCTTGGCTTCTCCTTCTTCAACCGCGAAGATGAATACACAGATTACAATGAAGATGGTAATGAAGTAGCAGAATACAATAAGAAATCTCGTGGTTTCAATATTTCCTTCGGTCGTCAAACTGGGGAATATACTCGTGATTACTTGACATTAGAATCCCGTAAAGATTCCTATAAATGGGATAATGATGATAGCTCTGGTTTCCGTTATGATAAAAATGCGGGTAAAGGTACAAACTGGGATAATGGTTCCTATAACTTCGCATCTGACAACTATGTAAAAAATAACTTCGGTCGCATTAACTCTGTAACATGGCAAAAAGTATACGATTCTCGCGATAATATCTATGAACCAACTCGTGGTCGTCGTATTTCCTATACTACACAATGGGCTGGTCATGGTTTGAGCGGTGACTTCGACTTCTACAAATTCACAGCTGAAACTCGTATGTACAAGAAATTGGGTGCTAAAAATGTATTGGCATTCCGTGCACGTGCTGGTTTCATCCAAGGTGATGCTCCTTATAGCCAATTGTTCACATTGGGCGGTGCTGATTCCTTACGTGGTTATGAAGATGATCAATTCCGTGGTAAGAAGATGTACAATGCTACATTGGAATTCCGTTTCCCAATTGTTAAGAAAGTTAGTGGTGTGTTATTCGGTGATATTGGTGATGCATGGGATGCACCAAATGTTACATGGTATAACAGCAAAAAATCCTTTAACTATGGCGTTGGTGCTGGTGTTCGTATTACAACTCCAATTGGTCCTGTTAAACTTGACTATGGCGTGGGTAAACACAAAAATAAATTCCACTTCAGCTTCGGTACACAATTCTAATATAGTAAATGTATATGGTGAAGGCCTCTTTTTAAAGAGGCTTTCACCAATATCTCTATATGGCATCCTTTGATGCAGTGATTTAAAGAAATGAGGGCACTCTATTATGATGCGAATGATGAACAACAAGGCGAATGTAAAGATTTTTTCCATCGTCATTGCTGCAATTTTTATTGTTGGTATTGGTGCGTTAGCTTATACGCAAATGGCTTCGCCTAGTAGTAATAGTGGGACTAGTACTATTGGGGTTATCGATACATCTCGTATGTTGTCTCAAGATAATCCAATTTATATCTCTGCAGCTCAAGAGTATATGAGCTATCAAAGCCAATTACAACAAGAAACGCAAGCTAAAATTGATGCAGCACAAGATGATGCTACTAAACAAAAAATCGCTGAAGAAGCGCGTCAAAACCTAGCTAAAAAAGATCAAGAAATTGCTAAATTTGTTCAAGATAAAGCTATGGAGGCTGCAAAAGCGGTTGGTGATGCTAAGGGTCTTAGCGTTGTTATGACTAAAGATACTGTACTATATGGCGGTGTTGACATTACAGATCAAGTATTGAAAAAACTAGCTACTGATGCAAAAAAATAAACTGTAGTTCTATGTAAGGGAGAACGACAATGAACGGGAAACAACGATATATAGGACTAGTCATATTTCTCGTTGCTGCAATAAGTGCTATGGTTTGGGCCTATGGTTTTGTAACAAATCGCCAACAGGGTCCTGATGGCATGTCAATAGGTGTTGTACGCATTGATGATGTACTAGAGTTTAATCCATCCTATGCGGATTATAAACAAGCCAAGAATGAACTGGAACTTTTACAACGTCAATATGAACTTGAACAACAAGCCTTAAATGCCAAGTCAGAGACACAAGATGAACAGTTGAAAACACTTGCACTGGATTCAACCTTGTCAGATGCTCTTACGGTAGAATTGCAAACTCGTATTGCAACAAAAGAAAATGAACTAAATCAGCAATTAAATTCGAAGCGCAATGAATTGACTCAAAAGTATTTAGCTGAGTTAAAGGTTAGTACTAATGAATATGATCTGGAAATCGTAAACCTTCAATTAGACTTATATGCCTATGATGCACGTGTATATATAGATGATGCACAAAGGGCGGCGGCTATGGCTGAAAAGGCTAAAAAAGAAGAAAGATTAAAAGAATTATTAGCTAAGAGAAAACCGTCGGATTTCGATGTGGATTCAATTAAAGCAAAGGTACAGGCTGAGCTTGCTCCAATGCAACAAAAAGGGCAGGAAGAGCTCAATCAATACGCTGCATCCCTACAGAAGGAATTAGCTGAGAAACGTGACTCCATGGTGCAACAACAAGCACAAGCCATCATTGCTAATAATAATCTGCCTGTGGCGCAAGATTGGAATGATACATGGGCAAAAAAACTTTCAGATAAAGAAGCTGAAGTGAGTGCACTTCATGAGGCTATTTTAGAAGATGTTCGTATGCGTGTAACAATTATTGCTGAGGAACAACATTTAGATTTAGTCATCATCGATGATGGTGGTAATATTAAAGGGCTTGATATTACTGATGCAGTGAAGGCGTCTTATCGAGTTCAATAAGGAGTTATATTATGAATAAACGTATTAAATCTTTAGTATTAAGTGCAGCTTTAGTAGCTTCTATGGCTATCTTAGGTGGTTGTGGTTCTAACAATGTTGGCTATGTGGATAGCGTGAAAGTAGCAAATAGTACTGAAAAAGGTATTGAAATTACTAAAGAGATTAACGCTAAAAAAGCGGAATTAGATGCTAAAATTGCTGCTGCTGATGAAGCATCTAAACAAAATGTATTTAACCAAGCGAATCAAGAATTAAATGCCTTTGCAAATGCAAAAGCACAAGAATACCGTCAATATCAAGAACAAAAAATCAATGAACTTGTGAAAGAAAAAAACTTGATGTTATTATTGAAAAAGGCGCTGTTGTTGGTGGTGGCTCTGATGTAACCGATGATTTGATCACAAAAATGGGTAAAGCTTCTGACGATCAAATCAAAGAAGTTGAAAATGCGGCTAAAGCCCAAGAGCAACAAGATGCTCAGCAAAATGCACAGCAAGCAGATCAAGCTACAACAAGTACAACTGAAGCTGCACAATAATTGAGGATTACCACAGGGGGGAGGAGTTTGCCTTGGAAAAAACTTTACAGGAACTCGCAAATTTAGTAAGCGGTCAACTTATAGGGGATGAGTCTATTGTCATTACTGAGACACGTAGCTTTGAACAAGCGGTAAAACAATCCATAACTTTTGCAATTGGTGAATATGTTGAACATATTGCGTTATGCCAAGCGGGTGCTGTTATCGTTGAATCAGAAGTAAAAAATGCACCGATGGCGCAAATCGTAGTTGATAATGCAAAATCTGCATTTGCCCAAGTGCTAGAAGTATTCCATCCACCTGTTGTAGTTCCCCGTGAAGTGCATAGTACTGCTATTATTGGCAAGAATGTTACACTTGGTAAAAATGTAGCTATTGGTGCCTATTGTGTTATTAATGATAATGCTGTTATCGGTGATAATGTAACGATTCGACCTTATGTATATATTGGTCATAATGTACGAATTGGGGAAGATTCTGACATCTATGCGGGTGCTATCGTACATGAGAACTGTATTTTGGGTAAACGCGTTGTATTGCGTGCTAAAGCAGTTATCGGTGGTGAAGGTTTTGGCTTTGCCACAGAAAATGGTATTCATACGCATATTCCTCAAGTAGGCAATGTTATTCTTGAAGATGATGTAGAAATTGGTTCTTGCACTACTGTTGATAATGCTACAATGGGATCTACCTTGGTACGTCGCGGCACAAAAATTGACAATCTTGTTCACCTTGGCCACAATGTTGAGATTGGAGAAGATTGTTTCTTGATTGCACAGGTTGGGATTGCAGGTAGTACAAAATGTGGTAACCATGTAATCTTTGCAGGACAAACAGGTTGTACTGGTCATATTACAATTGGAGATAATGTACAATTTGCAGGTAAAACAGGAATTACTGGCAATGTACCATCTAATTCTGTTATGGCTGGGTATCCAATGAGACCTCATAAAGAGTGGTTAAAATTGGCTGCTTACGAGAATCGTTTGCCAGAAATGGTGAAACTGTAAAACAATTGCAAAAAGAAATTGACGCTTTGAAAGCACAGCTTAAGGAGAGCTAATAATCCATGTATAGGTTTATGAAAATCTTTAGTGCCTTTATTTGCTTATTACCTAAAGGTTTGCAATATGCTATTGGTACATTGCTAGGTGAAATTGCGTGGTTAGTGGTGCCACCTAAACGCAAGCGCCTAGCGATAGGCCAAATTTTATTCTGTAATATTACAGATGATCCTAAAGAAGCTCGACGTATTGCGAAAGCTAGTACTACACGCTTTGGCCGTATGATTATTGATGTATTGCGCTATCCTGAAATTAAAGATGGTGCATACAAAGATATGGTGGAGTTTATTAATCGAGAGTACTTAGATGATGCCTTAGAAAATGGTCGAGGTGCAATCTTAGCCGCTGTTCATAGTGGTAACTGGGAACTCCTAGGTGCCGTTCTTGCTTCTGAAGGGTATCCTTTGATTTCTGTGGCCATGAAACAGAATGGTGATGCCGATAAGTTTATCAATGAATATCGTCGGATTATGCATCAACATGTGACCTATAAAACAGGTGTTCGTGAAATGATTAATGAACTAAAAAAAGGTGCGTTTTTAGGCCTTATTATGGATCAGGACCCTGGTGATGATGGCGTTCTTGCACCATTCTTTGGCTATGAAACATTGACGGCTGCGGGACCAGCTGTACTGGCTCGTATGCAAGATGTGCCTATTATTTTTGTAACCATACATTATAGTCCGTTTTCTGAGAAACATGAGATTGAAGCACATCCACCAATTTATGTGGAACGTACAGATGATAAAAAAAGCGTGATATAGCGGTAACAACAACTCGTTTAAATGAGTTTATTGAAGATTATATTCGGCGATACCCTGAAGATTGGTTCTGGCTTCATAACCGTTGGAAATGGACTCGTCGCTTTTTATGGTGAACAAATAGATACACCACCTGATGTTTTTTTCAATAGTTAATAATTTTTAAAGAGATTTTTGTTTATGCGATTGTGGAATCTTCAAGATGAAACTGATTCCTACTAGCATGGATGAAATCTCTTTTTATTTTTATACTTATAATTTAGTGTTTAAAAAAATAATCTATTAAAAATTTTAAAGACTAAGAATAGTCTTTCCAATTAGCGTAATATATGGTAAATTTCTTGTAACACCTATGCAAATAGGGTATAATACATATTGGTGTATAGTAAACGTGAATTCGGATTATGAAAGGACATTCTTATGAGTAAGCCACAACAAACAATAAAAAAGGCTGTTTCATATCAAGGGATTGGCCTTCATAGCGGTGAACCAGTACATATGGTTTTTAAGCCTGCACCTGAAGATACAGGAATTGTGTTTGTCCGCACGGACATTGAAGGGCATCCTTCTGTGCGAGCACACATTGATAATGTGACGAACACTATGCGCGCTACCACGTTGGAAAATGGTGAAGCAAAGGTATTTACTGTTGAACATGTGATGGCAGCGTTCAGTGCTATGAATATTGATAACTGTTATATTGAAATGGATTCTCCAGAACCTCCTGTAGGTGATGGTAGTAGTGCTATTTTTGTCAATCTTATTGAAGAGGCTGGCATTGAAGAACAAATAGCGTCGCGTCATATATACAAAGTGACTCGATCTCATGCTGTTTATGATGGGGATCGTTTTATTGTGATTTTGCCATATGATGGCTATCGCATGACTTTTACATCAATTAACAGCCATCCGTTGCTTGGTACGCAACAATGTGATTTTGAAGTATCGCCTGAGTATTTCAAAGCACACATTGGATCGGCTAGGACTATCGGATTTATGAAGGAATTGGAACAATTACAGGCCATGGGGCTTGCAAAAGGCGGTAGCCTAGATAATGCATTAGTCTATGATGATGAGAAATGTCTATCTATACCACGCTTTGAGGATGAATTAGTTCGCCATAAAGCATTAGATGTTATAGGGGATTTATTCTTGTTAGGACCGATTGAAGGCCATGTAATTGCTTTGAAATCGAGTCATGAATTAAATTCAAGATTGGCTCGCAGTATAATGGAAGAAATAAGGGAGACACAGCCATGATTCTTAATCACGAAGATATTTTAGAAATTTTACCTCATCGTTACCCAATGCTTTTGGTTGATCGCATTGTTGAGTTAGAACCTATGAAACGTGCTGTGGGTATTAAAAATGCTACATTCAACGAATTGTTCTTCCAAGGTCACTTTCCAGGGAACCCAGTTATGCCAGGTGTATTATTGACTGAAGCTATTGCTCAAGTTGGTGGTATTGCATTATTGTACCCTGAGGAAAATCGTGGTCTTACTCCTATGTTTACAGGTATTGATAAAGTGCGTTTCCGCCATCCTGTAAAACCTGGCGATCAAGTTCGCATGGAGGTAGATATTGTTAAAATTAAAGGTAAAATGGGCAAGGTTGAAGGCCGTGCCTATGTTGGCGACAAATTGTGCGCTAGCGGTGAATACATGTTTGCCCTTGTATAATAGAATGAGGAGTGATTGTAGTGATAGTTGTAGGCATGGAAAATGCGGAATCCAACATCCATAGTACAGCCATAGTCCATCCAAATGCTAAATTGGGCAAAGATGTAATCGTAGGTCCTGGCGCTGTTATCGGCGAACATGTCGAGATTGGCGATGGCACACAAATCGGTGCACATGTTGTAATTGGTGGTTGGACAACCATTGGTAAGCGTTGTGAAATTTATCCTAACGCATCTATTGGGTTGGAACCGCAAGATTTAAAATTTAAAGGCGAAAAAAGCTATTGTAATATTGGCGATGAAACGGTTATTCGTGAATTCGTAACTATTAGCCGCGCTACTGGTGAAGGTGAAGAAACACGTGTAGGCAATAATTGTTTACTTCAAGCCTGTACACATGTGGCTCATAACTGTATCGTTGGTAATAATGTAATAATGAGTAATTGTGCTGGTCTTGCAGGGCACGCTATCGTTGAAGATCGCGTGGTTATTGGCGGCCTTGCAGGTATTCATCAATTTGTTAAAATCGGTCGTAACGCTATGGTTGGCGGGAATGGCTAAGGTGGTACAAGATATCCCACCTTACGTAATTGCCGATGGTCAACCGGCACGTGTTATCGGTCTTAACTCTGTAGGATTATCTCGTGCAGGGATTTCCGAAGATGTACGACGTGATTTGAAACAGGCATTCCGCATTATTTATCGTTCTGGATTCAGCTTATCCAAGGCAATTGAAGAAATGGAATTACAATTGGATTCTTCCGTAGAAATTGAAAATTTATTACGCTTCCTACGCAATGCGGATAGAGGCATTATGCGTACTCGTCGCGACTAATTATGAGGACCTCGTACCATGTACGAGGTCTTTTTGTGCATATTATAACTGGTTGAGTTTTTATATTAATGATAATTTGCATTATATTTTTCATAATTTATAAAAAAAGTTTTTGATAGATATATTCGTAGATGTTTTTAGCGCTTAAAAAGTAATAAGGAAATTTTAATAAAAATGATGAAGAAAAGGGCATAAAGCTTGGCTTTTTAATGGTAAAAAGTAGCTATTTATAGTACAATATATTGTATATGATTATGTCTATTTTTTTAGGCCTTTTCATAGGGAACTTGAAATTACTAATTGATATATAGGCCGTGAGGTCATCTAGGAGGTATAGTCTTGGCAAAGGTAGGATTAATTGCGGGCATAGGTGTTTTGCCTGTAGAATTCATGCGTGCCGCTCATGTATTGGGCCACGAGGTGGTTGTTATCGGTGTAGTACCTGATATAGACCCAGCTCTAAAGGCTGAGGCTGATGCTTTCTACGATATTGGTGTTGCTAAACTAGGTAAAATCTTTAAAACCTTGAAAAAAGAAGAGGTTCAAGAGTTAACTATGCTTGGAAAAGTCACTAAAGAGATTCTCTTTAAAGGCCTTACATTTCCTGATTTAAAAACATTAGGCGTTTTAAAGCGGCTCAAAAATCGTAAAGATGATACGATTATGCTTGCTATCGTTGATGAAATAGAACGAGAAGGATTTAAAGTATTAGATCAAACCGTATACTTAAAACCATTTATGCCAAAGGTTGGAGTGCTTTCAAAAGCACAACCTACAGATGAGCAATGGGCTGATATTTGTTTTGGTTTTGAACTAGCTAAACAAATGGGTGCCCTTGATATAGGTCAAACTGTTGTTGTTAAGCATAAGGCGGCCATGGCTATTGAAGCTATTGAAGGTACTGATAAGTGTATTTTACGAGGTGGCGAGCTCGGCCGTGGGGATGCGGTTGTCGTTAAAACCGAAAAACCAAATCAAGATGTACGCTTTGATGTGCCGGCAGTAGGCATAAAAACGCTCATGTCTATGATTGATAGTGGTTGTAAGGTACTAGCTGTAGAAGCGGAAAAGACTATTTTCGTACAACAACAAGACGTGCTTGATATGGCAGATCGTCATGGTATTGTTATCTGTGCTGTTGACCAAGAATTTGTAAATTCCAGAAAGGATGCATAATGAAAGTCATGTTTTCCGCCGGTGAAGCTTCCGGCGATACTCATGCGGCAAGTGTAGCCAATGCATTGAGAGAAATAGATCCTTCTGTAGAAATGTTTGGTATGGGTGGCACCTTGATGGAGCGTGCTGGTGTTCGTATCGTGTATGATATTAAGAATCTTGGTGTCATTGGTATTGTAGAGATTGTGAAATCATTGCCAAAATTCTTTAAGTTGCGCACGTATTTGAAACGCGTCATGATGAAGGAGAAACCGGATATTCTCGTTTGTGTAGATTACCCAGGTTTTAATATGAAATTAGCTGCGGTGGCTCATGAACTGGGGATTCCTGTTTTGTATTATATTGCTCCAACGATTTGGGCATGGCATAGTAGTCGAGGTAATACAATCCGTAAGTATGTAACTAAGGTAGCATCTATCTTTCCATTTGAAGCTGAAGCATATCGCAAGTATAAATGTAATGTAGATTTTGTAGGGCATCCTTTACTCGACATCGTACATCCTACGATGACTAAGGATGTGGCCGAAGCATACTTTGGGGCTCGCAAAGAGGCTAAAAAGATATTGCTCATGCCTGGCAGTCGTAAACAAGAGGTTTTATCCTTACTTGATACGATGTTAAAAAGTGGTGAGCAATTGATGGCGAAGCATGAAGATATTCAATTCTTCTTGCCTCGAGCACATACAATTGATCGAAGTGAGCTAGAAGAGTTTATCGATGTTCATAAGGTGCCTGTTACGATTACGGAAGACCATACATATGACTTGATGCAGATTTGTGATGTGTGCCTTGCTGCATCAGGAACGGCTACATTAGAAACGGCGATGATGGAATTGCCAACGGTATTATTGTATCGTGTATCTCCAATTACGTATGGTATTGGTAAGATGGTTGTGAATGTAACACATGTGGGCTTACCTAATATTGTAGCGGGTAAAGAAGTCATTCCCGAATTATTACAAGATGCTGTCACTCCAGACGCAATTGTGTCTTTGGTAGAACCATTGCTCAGCGATGTAGACAAAAATGAAGCTATGCGCAGTGAATTGCGCGAAGTACGTCATAAATTAGGTGAGCCGGGTGCAGTAAAACGGGTAGCACATCTTGTATATAATCTCGGTAAGGAGAAATGTAATGAATAGTTATTCTAGGCTCTTATACTTTGTAAAGCCTTATTATAAGCGAATGCTTTTTGCAGTGTTCTGCATGATTGTCGCTGCTGCTGCCTATTTGGTAGTACCTTGGCTAATTAAGAATGTAGTAGACCAAGTATTAGATGAAAAGAATATGTTTATGTTGAACCTCATTGTAGGTGCTATTATACTCATTTTCCTAATTCGTGGCTTTGCTACCTATGGTCAAACTTATAACATGTCCTACATCGGACAGCGCGTGATTATCGATGTACGCGAGGCTATTTTTAATCATCTACAAAAATTAAGCTTATCCTATTTCGATCGTCGTAAGACGGGCGTTATCATGAGTAATCTTACAAATGACGTAGCTGCATTGCAAACGGCCGTGGTAGATAACTTTGATTTCTTTTATCACTGAATCTGTAACACTTATCGGTTCCTTGGTGTCCATGCTTCTCATTGACTGGAAATTGACGTTAGTTACTTTTATTACGGTTCCCGTAGTTTTAGTGATTATCAATGTTTTTGGTAAGAAGCTTCGCGTGGCGGGGCATGATGTCCAAGGGCGTGTAGCTGATATTACGGCACTTTTACAAGAGGTAATTAGTGCAGTTCGCGTTGTAAAATCCTTTGCTCGTGAAGATTTTGAGCGTAAGCGCTTTGAAGATGAAAATGATCGCAATTTTAAAGCGGTTATTCAAAGCTACTAAATTGACTAGCTTGTTAAGCCCAATGGTTGAGTTTTCTGCGGCAATCGCTGTAGCGGTCATCCTTTGGTACGGTGGTTACTCCGTAGTAACAGGTGCTATTACTGCAGGTTCTTTGATTGCCTTCTTGATTTATGCTATTAACTTGTCGAATCCCGTAAAACGTTTGAGTCAAGTATATGGTAATATTCAAAAGGCGTTGGCTGCTGCTGATCGTGTATTTGAAATTTTAGATACTAAAACAGATGTTGTGGAGAAACCTGATGCTATTACATTGCCTGCTATTACCGGCAATGTGGAGTTTAATGATGTTTCTTTCTCCTATGATGGAGAAAAGACTGCCTTAGAAAACTTTTACCTTGTCAGTTAAGGCTGGCGAAAGTGTAGCCCTTGTTGGACCATCTGGTGCAGGTAAGACAACTCTCGCTAACTTACTACCTCGTTTCTATGATGTAACTGGTGGTTCTATTACAATTGATGGTTACGATATAAAAGATGTTACTTTTAAATCTTTGCGTGAACAAATTGGTCTTGTACCACAGGAAACCGTATTATTCAATGCTACAATTAAAGAGAATATCTTGTATGGACGTTTAGATGCTACTGATGAAGACGTGTATGAAGCGGCTAAAGCGGCTAACGTACTTGAGTTCGTTGAGAAGATGCCTGATGGTCTCGATACAATTGTAGGCGAACGAGGCAGTTCATTATCTGGTGGACAACGTCAACGCGTTGCCATCGCACGCGCTATTTTAAAAGACCCTCGTATTTTAATTCTAGATGAAGCTACATCTGCTTTAGATACGGAGAGTGAAAAACTTGTGCAAGAGGCGTTAGATCGCCTTATGAAAGGGCGTACGGCATTTGTTATTGCCCATCGATTGAGCACTGTTCAAAATGCTCATCAAATTGTTGTACTCAATCAAGGCCGCTTGGTAGAGCAGGGGACTCACCAAGAGCTATTAGCTATTGACGGCGGATTGTACAACCATCTTTATTCCGTTCAATTCTCCAATAAAGGATAACCATGTACTGGATATATAACGTATTGCTCATATTCTATTGGATTGGCTTGATTCCGGTTATTTTATACCGACTTGCCTTTGAAGATGGATTTTATGAGCGTATCAAACAGAGTGCAGGCTATATGCCAGCTTCACTATTAAAAAAAAATTGAAGGGCGTCGTGCTATTTGGATTCACGCCGCTTCTGTAGGGGAAATTGTGGCTACCAGTCCATTGGTAAAAGAAGTCAAAAAGGAGTTTCCTGAAGCTGTTGTGGTCGTGTCTGTAGTTACTGCTACTGGTCATGCTATGGCTCATCGTATCATTCCTGAAGCAGAAGGAATTATTTTCTTTCCCCTTGATTTACCATATTTAACTCGTAAAATTTTACATATTATTAAGCCGATTACTATTTTACTTGTAGAAACTGAAATCTGGCCAAACTTCTTGCGTATCGCCGAATCGGAAAATATTCCAGTTATGATGGTTAATGGACGCATTTCAGATCGCAGTATGAAACGTTATAAGTATATCAGTGCTTTTACACGTGAAATGTTACGTTCTATTGAGCGTTTTTGCATGCAGTCCAAATTTGATGCGGCGTATATTGAAAGTTTAGGTGCTCATACACCTGATATTACCGTAACAGGTAATATGAAATACGATCAAACATATGCCACCGTATCATATGAAGAAAAACAAGCTCTTCTCGATGAATTTGGCTTTGGGAATAATCATCCTATCATTATTGCAGGTAGTACTCACAAAGGTGAAGAAGAGGCTATTTTTGAAACTTTCAAGCAAGTATTGAAAGCGTATCCACAAGCTCGTTTATTGATTGCACCTCGTGAGATTTATCGCGGTCATGATGTGCAAAATATTGCAAAGCGTTATGAATTGAGTGCTATTTGTCGTAGCGATATGAAGGAGCCTGTTCACGAAGGCATTCCCGTTGTTGTTTTAGATACCATTGGTGAACTTGGACGACTGTATAGCTTAGGCGATATTATCTTTGTTGGTGGTTCCCTTGTTAAAACTGGAGGCCATAATATTTTGGAACCAGCTGCACATGGTAAGCCAATTTTGGTTGGGCCTCATATGTTTAACTTTAAAGAAATTTTCGCCTTATTAAACTCCCGAAATGCTTGTGAGCAAGTGAAGAATGGAAAAGAGTTAACCGCTATGGTCTTGCGGTTATGTAATGATAGAGACTTGGCTAAAAAGATGGGGCAAAACTGCCTGGATATCATTAAAGAAAATCGTGGTGCTACGCGACGTAATACACAAGAGTTGCGTTTGCTATTTGAGAAACATCAAATTATTCCGTAGTAAGACTAAATTTGTAGATTAGTTTACTGTATTACATAATAGGAGGCGTCACCTATGAGTGGGGAAGCATTATTCAAATCCATCGTTAGTGGTGAAGATCAATCCGTATTAGGTGATATAGCTCGCTCCAGTTTAGGCCTTTTGAGTAAAGGTTATGAGAAAGCTGTATCAATACGCAATGCTCGATTTGATGAGGGTAAAGGCGTTACGAAAGTTACAGTGCCTGTAATCAGCGTTGGCAACATTACGGCTGGTGGTACTGGAAAAACACCGATGGTGCGATTTATTTGTGATGTGCTTACTCAGAAGGGCCTTCATCCTACTGTTCTTAGTCGTGGGTACCGTGCAGAAGATAATAACAAAAATATTATTATTTCTAAAGACGGAACAATGCTTGTAGAGCCATCTATCAGTGGTGATGAGGCTTGGTTACTGGCTAAAGGTTTTACAAAAATCCAATGTAATTATTGGACGTGAACGTTCTAAATCTGCAGAAATCGCTATTAATGAGCTAGGTGCCGATTGTCTTATTATGGATGATGGATTTCAACATCGTGCACTAGCAAGAGATATTGATATTGTACTAATTGATGCATCCAATCCGTTTGGCTATGAACATGTGTTACCACGGGGACTATTACGTGAACCCCTTAGTGGTTTACAGCGCGCGGATATTATCGTTCTTACTAAGGTTGATCAAGTAGCACCAGGTATTGTATCCGGCATTCGAAAGCGATTAACTCAGATGATTCCCAATATACCTGTCTATGAAACAACCCATAAACCGCAATTTATGTACACCTTAGATGAGTGGGCTAATGGTTCTGTTGGGGCTTCTGTAGATGCTTACAAGGAACAACGCATTATGGCTGTAAGTGGAATCGGAAACCCTCAATCCTTTACACAAACGTTAACTGATGTAGGGTATAACGTTGTTCATACCTTGCCATTTGGAGATCATCATGACTTTTCAAATGATGATGTAGTTGAGATTTGGAAACAAGCATTTGCTCATCAAGCTGATGCTATTTGTATTACAGAAAAGGATGCAGTTAAGTTAAGTCAGTTGCATGCAATTGAAGACTTGAAAAAAATACCGATTCTGGTGCTATCTATAGGGATTGAATTTGTTTCTGGAAAACAAGAATTCATAGAAAAATTTAGAGATTTAGTGTATAATAATAAGATACACGAATAACAGAAATGGGGTTTTATCGTGAAGTTTGGATGTGTTATTCCTGCGCGTTATGGTTCTACAAGATTACCGGGCAAACCATTAGCTGATATTGCAGGTAAACCTATGATTGAACGGGTTTATGCAAGGGTATCACAAGCTACAAAGACAGTATGTACAATTGTAGCCACTGATGATAACCGCGTATATTCTGCAGTACAACAGTTTGGGGGAACTGTTATGATGACAGATCCTAATCACCCTACAGGGACGGATCGATTAGCAGAGGTTGCTAGTCATTATACAGACTTAGATGTTGTTATCAATGTCCAAGGTGATGAACCGATGATTGATCCAAATCTTATTGATGACTTGGCACGTCTATTTGAGGAAGATCCAAACTTGCAGATGGCCACAGTAGCTACTCCTTTATTAGAGGAAGAGTACGAGGAGCCATCAGCGGTAAAGGTCATTTTAAATAATCGTAATGATGCGATGTATTTTTCTAGATCTTTAATCCCATATCCTCGTCATGACTTTGTGCGTCCGCCACTAAAACATATTGGCATCTATGCATATCGTAGAGAGTTCTTATTAAACTACGCTAAGATGGAGCCAACTCCGGCGGAGCAAACAGAATCTCTAGAACAATTACGTGCTCTAGAAAACGGTTATACAATTCGTGTTATTCTAACAAATAAACGATTTATCGGTGTTGATACACCTGAAGACTTAGCTCGTGTTAATGCAATTTACGAGCAAGAGGAGAAATAAATGAAAACAGTTCAAATTAAAGATATTACTGTGGGTGGCGGCAAGGGTTTATTTGTCCTTGCAGGTCCATGTGTTATTGAGGACTATGACCGCACATTAGCTATCGGTAAACGAGCAAAAGAGATATGCGAACGTTTAGGTGTTCCTTATATCTTTAAAGCTTCCTTTGATAAAGCTAATCGCTCTAGCTTTAACTCCTTCCGTGGACCAGGTCTTGAGGAAGGGTTAAAAATGCTTGCTTCTATTAAGAAGGAACTCAATGTCCCTGTTGTCAGTGACATTCACTCTATCGAGCAAATTGAACCTGCAGCTGAAGTATTAGATATTCTACAAATTCCAGCTTTTTTATGCCGTCAAACTGATCTTGTTTACGGCGCTGCTAAAACTGGTAAATGCGTAAATGTTAAAAAAGGTCAATTTCATGGCTCCTAAGGACATGGAAAATGTTCTTAATAAAATGAAAGAAACAGGTAATGAAAATCTTATGCTTACCGAACGTGGTTTTAGTTTTGGTTATAACAACCTCGTAGTTGACATGAGATCGTTCCCAATTATGCGTTCTTTCGACTATCCGGTAATCTTTGATGCTACTCATAGCGTTCAATTACCAGGTGGTGCAGGGACTAAATCTAGTGGTAACCGTGAATTTGTACCAAATTTGGCACGTGCGGCTGTGGCTAGTGGTGTAGATGGACTATTCTTTGAAGTGCACGATAATCCTGAGGAAGCATTGTCTGATGGTCCTAATATGTTGTATTTGGATCAATTCGAAGATGTGCTTCGTGATTTAGTAGCTATTGATAAAATCGTAAAAGGTTAGGGGCGGTATTTGTGACTATTTTAGAACAAGCGGCACAGGTGCTTCATGAGGAAGCTCGTGCTATTGAAGAATTAAGTTCTCGTTTGGATCACAATTTTGTAAATGCTGTAAATATGATTTTGGCTTGTAAGGGCCGTGTAGTATGTACAGGAATGGGAAAATCTGGTCATATTGGTCGTAAAATTGCGGCTACCTTGGCTAGTACAGGGACACCGGCACTTTTTATGCATCCTGGTGAAGGCGTGCATGGTGATCTTGGTATGATTACTGAAGATGATGTAGTGTTAGCCTTTTCTAATAGTGGTGAAACAGGAGAAATTATAAGTATTTTGCCGTCTCTGCGCCGCATAGGGGCTAAATTAATCTGTGTTGTAGGGAAACCAGAGTCTACATTAGCAAAAAATTCTGATATTGTATTGTTGGCAGAGGTAGAACGAGAAGCTTGCCCATTAGGTTTAGCACCTACTACAAGTACTACTGTTGCCCTAGCACTAGGTGATGCGTTAGCAGTATGTTTATTGGAACGCCATCATTTTACTCCAGAAAACTTTGCTGTATTCCATCCAGGTGGTTCCTTAGGTCGCAAATTATTGTTGACTGTAGAAAATATCATGCATGGTGGCGAGGATAATCCAACAGTATTTAAAGGGGCTACCGTTCGTGATGCACTCTTTGTAATGACAGAAAAAGGGTTAGGTGCTACAAATGTAATTGATGAAGAAGGACATTTGTTAGGTCTAGTGACTGATGGTGATGTTCGACGTGGACTTGATTCTGGCAGCAATTTTTTTAGAATGGCCCGTAGAGGATATGATGACGTCTATGCCGCGTACGATTACCAAAGGATAAATTGGCCGCAGAAGCGCTTCATTTAATGGAGAAAAATCAACCTCGCCCTATCACCGTATTACCAGTGGTTGATACTAATAATGTATGTCTTGGCATTGTTCACATTACCGATTTATTGCGTAGAGGCATTGTATAATGAATATTCAATGGATTGTTCTCGATGTTGATGGAGTTTTATCAGATGGCACTCTAATTTATACATCGACTGGAGAAGAGCTCAAAGCCTTTTCTGTAAAAGATGGTTTAGGCTTGACTGCGGCTCGTAAATCAGGGATAAAGTTAGCAATTATTACGGCTCGCGTATCTCTGATGGTAGAGCGTCGTGCAAAAGGAATTGCACTTTGATGAACTTCTTATGGGGCATGCTAATAAAACTGAAGGATTAAGAGCTCTTTGTAAAAAACATCAAATCGACTTAGATTCGGTTGCTTACATGGGGGATGATCTTAATGATTTAGGAGCTCTTCAACTCGTGGGTTTGCCGATGGCACCAAACAATGCGGTATTAGAGGTTAAATCATTAGCTAAATTTATTTCTAACGCAAATGGTGGTCATGGTGCCGTTAGAGAGGCTGTAGAATATATCTTGAAGAATCAAGGTTTATGGGATTCTGTTGTTGCAGATTATGCGCGAGAGGCCCATGCTCATGGACAATAAAGGAGGTGGGCAGAATGAATAACGAATGGCAATACCATTTAGTTAAAGGCATTAGTTGGCTTGTTTGTCGACTACCATACAAGCTCATTTTGCTCATAGGCGCTTGTTTAGGTCCTGTATATGGGCTAATAGCGAAGAAGCAAAAGCTTAGAGGCATAAATAATATTAAAATTGGCATGAACATGAATGATCAAGAGGCGGAACAATTAATTAATAAGTTGTTCAAGAATCTCGGTCGCAGTGTTATGGAAGTATTGTACATGCCAAACCTGACGAAATCCTTTATCAATAAACATATAGAGATGCGTGGTGTTGAACATTTAGAAAAGGCCATTGCTGAAGATAAGGGGGTTATCGTTCTTACTGGTCATGTAGGCAACTGGGAATGGATGGGAGCTGCTATGGCGGCTCATGGATACCCTTCCACTACAATTGTTAAGAAACAACCTAATGCTCAATTCACACGCCTTATGAATGAATATCGTGAGATGGTGGGGCTTGACGTATTTGCTAGTGGTGGTAACGAAATCGTTTCTGCTGCTAAGGCTTTAAAAAAGAAAAAACTTCTTGGATTCTTAGCTGACCAAGATGGATATATAAATGGTTTACCGGTTCCGTTTTTGGGACAAGATTCATCAGCTGTTATGGGACCAGCCACATTTGCAAAGAAATTTGGCTCCCCTGTAGTACCTATTTTTGCATCTCGTAAGCCTGAAGGAGGACATATCGTTCATATCTTGCCGGCATTACATTATGAGGAAACTGGCGATGAAGATGTTGATATGTATCGTCTAACTGAAGCCTGTGTACGTGTTACAGAAGACTTTATTCGTGAACATCCAGATGAGTGGCTTTGGTTCCAACATCGTTGGATGACTAAGATGGATCAAATTATTGATTACGATAAGAAGATAGCTATACGGGAGAGAGCACATGAAAAACAATAAAAAGTTAATTGCCATTGTGGTCGCTATAGTATTCGCTCTAATCGGTCTTATTGTATTTATTATGAAAGACTCTAATGAGGCTACTTCCACTCAAAATCAAAGTGGACAACTCGTTAATTTCCAAGGTGCGGACTTGCAAGAGGAAAAGGATGGCAAGCTAGTATGGGCATTATCGGCTGAGAAGATTGAATATGACCCGCGTACAAAAGCTATCGTTCTGACCAATTTGAAAGGTCTGTTCTATCAAGATGATGTGACTACTACGATTACAGCTCCTCATGCTGTACTGACGGGTGATCGAAACTCTCTTGATATTGATCAAGGCGTTACTGCTACTAATACGGAAGGTGCAGAATTTAAAACTGAGGCCCTTCATTTTGATAACAAAACGAAAACATTGACATCTAAAACGGCTTTCACTTATAACAGCAAGGATGTAACCCTCACAGGTGACAAACTTGAGGGCAATATGTCCTTAAAAATTATTAAAGCCATTGGACATGCGAAATTAACAAAGAAGTAATTGAGAGGAAATATGATGAATAAGAAAAAACAGATTGGTATGGCTATATTAGCTGTACTCATGACCGCATCTGTTACAGTTTGGGCAGCAAATGATCCGTTGACTATCAGTGCTGATACATTGTCTTATGATGGCAATTCAGGTCGTGCAGATGCAACAGGTAATGTTGTTATTACCCAAGCGGATAAAACTATGACTGGTGCCAAGGGTTGGTACAATACAAAAACTCAAGAAGCAAATCTTGATGGTGGTGTATCTATGATTGGTTCTGATATGGCCATGTCTGCTCAAACGGTTCACAGTTACAATAATAATAAATTCACTGCTAATGGTAGCGTTCATTTACAACGTGCTGATCGCCAAATATTTGGTGACAGTGTTGAGTATAGTACTGATTCTGAATACGGTCTTGTAACAGGTAATGCCCGTTTGATTGCTGAAGGGACAACCTTGACAGGTGATAAGGTAGAAGGCTGGATGAAGGAAGTTCGTGCTGTAGCGCAAGGTAATGTTACTTTCTCTAATCCTGAACGAAACGTATCTGGTTCTGCTGACCGAGCTACATATACGCAAACACCAAACCAAAATGATGGGGTTGTACTCTTATCTGGTTCTGCGCATGCCGTTCAAAATGGTAATGTACTGAATGCACCGGAACTGAAAATTCGTTTAGCTGATGATTCTGCTGAAACATTAGGTGGACGTAGCACACTTGTCATTGTTCCGAATAAATAAGGATAATATATGTATATTGAAACCAAAAACTTAGTTAAAACCTTTAGCGGACGCAATGTAGTAGATGGGGTGAGTCTTCGCGTTGATAAAGGCCAAGTTGTAGGTCTATTGGGGCCTAATGGGGCCGGTAAAACTACGTCATTTTATATGATTGTAGGCATTGAAAGACCGAGTTCTGGCATCATTACCGTTGATGGCAAGGATATTACAAATATTCCTATGTATAAACGGGCTGCTGAAGGGATTGGATACCTACCACAAGAGGCATCAATCTTTCGTTCCATGTCTGTAGAAGATAACATTCGTGCCATGCTACAGATTATGGCAAAAAAAGCCTGATGAGATTGAAGCTATCGTGGAATCATTGATTGAAGAATTTCATATTGGACATGTCCGTGACCGTATGGGGATGCAATTATCTGGTGGTGAACGACGTCGAGTAGAAATTGCGCGTTGCCTCGCCTTAGAGCCTAATTTCATCCTTCTTGATGAACCTTTTGCAGGTGTCGATCCAATTGCGGTTGCTGACATTCAACAAATTATCTTGCACGTCAAGAATCGAGGTATTGGTATCTTGATTACAGACCATAATGTTCGTGAAACATTGGGGATTGTAGATAAGGCTTATATTTTGAGTAGTGGTAAAATCCTCCTAGAGGGTACCCCTGATGAAATTGCGAATGATCCAATCGCTCGTGAACATTATTTAGGGGATAACTTTAAATTATAGGAGGGGCTATGCGATTATTAGATAAATATATTTTAAAAGCCTTTGTAGGCCCATTCCTATTTGGGGTGTTTTTGCTTTTACTAGTATTTTTATTGGTACAGGCACATTGTTTAGGATTGCTCAATATATTACTGAATATGGAGCGCCATTGTTGCTTGTTATGCAAGCATTTGTCTTGGCTTTACCAAGTATTGTTATCTTGACATTCCCAATGTCGGTTTTGTTGGCTTCTCTTATGACTTTTAGTCGTTTGAGTAGCACTAGTGAAATCGTTGTTATGCGTGCTGGTGGACTAAGCTTTTTACGCTTGGCCATGCCCGTATATATCATTGCACTCATCATTTCCATTGGGGCTGTAGCATTTAATGAATTTGTTGTGCCTCGTACAAATCATATGTATCAAACGATTGTGCGCGAACAAATTATGAAAAATGCATCACCTCAAACACAAAATCATATTGTATTAAAAACGATGAATGGTGATGAGCTAGGCACATTGTTGTATGCTAAGAGCTATGATGCTGAAACCAAACAGTTGTCCATGATTACGGTTCAACAATTTGGGGAGGGTGGCAAGTTACAACAAGTTGAAAATGCAGATACAGCTATCTGGAATGGTCAATATTGGGTGATGCAAAATGGTATCATTTACGATTTATCAGCTGGTAATGGTGTTGAACGTACCATGAAATTTAAGGAGCAATCCTTACCGATTAAGTCTGCCCCAAAAGATATTCAACAAGATCAACGTAAACCTGAGGAATTGACGATTAAGGAATTACGTCACCAAATCAGAGCTTATAAGGCTGCTTATACTAATGCTAATAAACTTGAAATGGAAATGTACCAACGTTTCACAATTCCATTGGCAAGCTTTTGTGTTTGCTCTCGTAGGTGCACCTTTAGGCCTTCAAAAACAACGCTCTAGTTCATCTATCGGCTTTGGTATTAGTATTCTCATCATCTTTATTTATTATGGGGTGATGACCTTTGCTGGTGCATTAGGGAAAGGTGGAGCATTGCCAACCATATTGGCTGCATTAATACCGGATACATTAGGTATTATTGCAGGATTGTATTTGAATTGGCGCGTATCGAAATAACAGATTGTATTCTTAGGAGAAAGGAGGGACATGATGTTAGTAGGTGTCAAAATCTTAATAATTATCGCTCTTATGGGTGGTCTCATTGCTTACATGGGGGATAAGCTGGGCACTAAAATTGGTAAACGTCGTATGTCCCTCTTTGGATTACGACCTAAGCACACATCTATTATAGTCACTATTGTGACAGGCCTTTTAGTTGCAGCAGCTACGGTTGGAGTATTAACCTTTACGTCTCAAAGTGTAAGAACCGCATTGTTCGGTATGGATCAGTTGCGAGCTGATATGAAGCAGTTGAATAATGAGGTCGCTGCAAAGACGCAAGAACTGATTCGTGGACAGGCTTTGTTAGAACAAAATAAACAAGAGCTTGAAGAGCGGATGGCTGAGATTGAACAAATTCGCCGTGAAGTAGAGGCTACAAAAAGCCGAATTGGCGAGTGCACAAGCTGCTAAAGATGCAACAGAAGCCGAGCTGGCATCTTTACAAGCCTCTTATGCAGAGGTATCTCAAAAGGTAGCTGAGCTTGAAGCAACACGTGCTAAGATGGAAGCCCACATTAAAAATCTACAAAATACACAAGAACAATTGCAAAATGGCATCATTCATTTACGGGAAGGAACCATTCTTTTCCAAGTAGATCAGCTATTAGCACAAGCTGTTGTACGACCTGGTTTAAGTGAAGAAGATAGTAATAATGCTATTAAACATATTATCGATGATACAAATAAACTTGTTTTGCGCCGATTAGGCATAGAGGATAATGGTCAATCCGTTGTGTATGTAGATCGACAAAATGTTGAGGTAGCTACTCAAAAACTAATCAATTCCAAGACACCTATGGTGGTTCAAGTTGTGGCAGCAGGAAATATTATTTCAGGTGAACCTGCAGTTGCCGTTATTCAAATATATCCACAACAATTTATCTATAAAAATGGAGAGGTAATTCACTCTACAGTAATTGATGGAGGCACTAATGCTCAATCTTCTATGCTTCAATTCTTGAAACAAGTTAATGAGCGTGCTAAGGCAAAGGGGATTATTCCTGATTCCTTATCAGGTGATATTGGAACGATACCTGGTGATGATTTGTTTACAGCCATTAAGAGAATAAGCACTATGCGTGGTAAGGTTCATGTGGAAGCTTATAGTGATGGCGATACATATTCATCTGGTCCTGTTCATCTCAAGTTGCGTATTACTCAAATGCCAGATTTTAATGATAAGGCAAAAATACAAACTAATTAATATGATGAAGATATGTTGTTTTCATACATTACAAAAGAAGGTCTTATGTAATTTTTAACATAAGACCTTCTTTTTATGTTAAAATATAACTACTGTACTTATAAAGGGGATAATCAAATGACTGAAAATACATATATTTTTAGCAGTGGATCCAGGAAATGAGAAAACTGGTATAGCTATAGTCTCACCTTCCGGTGAGATGATATGCCGTAAAATTATTTCTTCAAATACCTTCAATGAAGATATTGAGCGTGTTTTAACTGAATATTATGGTATCGTTCATATCGTTTGTGGAAATGGTACAAATCATAAACATTTGTATCCTTCTCTTCAACAAATTGGACGCAATCACAAGATTACAACTAGTTTAATCGATGAATCTCACAGTACAGAGGAAGCCCGTAAATTATATTGGCAATATAATCCTCCTACAGGGTGGCGTAAGATTATTCCTACATCTATGCAATTTCCACCAGAACCTGTAGATGATTTGACGGCTCTCGTTATTGGCTTACGCTATACGAAGCAATTAGCTCAGAACGAAGCGACAATCAAAGAAGAAACTATGAGTTCAAGTGAGTTAGAAGAGAAAAGATTACATGCTATGGAGCAGTTATACGGAAAAGGAGATAATCATGACGAATAAAACTTCAACGCGTAACTGGTCAAACCTTATTATGCGTTGTGTAATGATGATTTTAGGGGCCTTCATCTATACGGTGGGCTTAGATTTATTTTTAGTACCCAACAGCATCATCGATGGTGGTGTAGTTGGTATTTCATTGATGGCTGCGGAACTATCTGGTATATCTTTTAGTATTTTCGTAGTACTTATCAATTTACCATTCTTGTATTTAGGCTATAGAGCAATCGGTAAAGGCTTTACCTTATCTACATTGTTCTCCATTATCTGGATGGCTATATTTTCTAACTTTGCTCATGATTTTACACCGATTACGACAGATCCATTCTTAGGATCTATCTTTGGTGGTATAATCTTAGGTATTGGGGTAGGTCTTATTATTCGTAATGGTGGCTCATTAGATGGCTCTGAAATTGTAGCTATTATTTTTGATAAACGGTCCACCTTTTCTGTAGGCGAAATTGTAATGGCCATGAATTTAGTTATTCTTGGAGCAGCGGGCTTTGTATATAGTTGGAATAGTGCCATGTATTCCTTAATCGCTTATTTTATTGCTTATAAGATGATTGATGTGACCATAACTGGCCTTGAAGAATCTAAAGGGGTTATGATTATTACCGATGCAGATAATTCCAAGATTATTGCCGATGCATTAAATGCTAATCTTAATCGTGGTGTTACTATTATGTACGGAGAAGGCGGGTATTTAAAACAACCGAAACATGTATTGTATTCTGTGGTAACGCGGCTAGAAATTACAAGATTAAAGGATACCGTTTATGAAGTAGATCCTACAGCATTTATTACGATCCAAGACGTACATGATGTCTTTGGTGGGAGATTTACGAAAGGTGGTCATTAAGAGGAAACTATGAGTAATAAGTTAGGTAATACAATAGTAAAAAGAGATATTAGATTGGATTTATGCTATTGCATTGGCATTAATCATTGCTATGGTAATTCATATTTTCTTGATTCAACCTACTAGAGTATCTGGGGAATCAATGGATGATACATTACACAATGGACAATATTTGATTGTTACCAAATGGCATCATATAATGAATGATATGCCCGAATATGGACAAATTGTTATTATTGATAGTCGTGTTAATCGTGCTCGTACATGGGTGGATGATGTAAAAGAACCATTGATGAACTATGCATCTGTTTTCAATAAATCAGCTCAAACAAATGATGTATGGGTAAAACGTGTAATAGGTAGACCTGGTGATGTACTAGAGTTTAAGGATGGGTATGTATGGCGTAACGGAGAGAAATTACAAGAGCCATATACAAAAGATACAAAAATGAATTATACTCGTTCTACACCTGTAACAGTTCCTGAAGGTCATGTATTTGTGATGGGGGATAATCGCAATCATTCTAGTGATAGTCGGTTTTATCGGCCCAGTTCCTGTTGACCATATTTTAGGATTTGTTTCTTACGCAATTTAAAAATCGTGAAAGCCTATCTATGATGTATTTTATCGTAGATAGGCTTTTTTATAAGTTAAGAAGGATTAAGTTACGTTGTATCTTGTGAAATGTATACTAAATAAAATTTAGCAAGACGGCTAGGTTGAATCTAAATATATCACTTAGTAATCTTATAGAAAATAAACAATTCAAACATATAAATTAGTTACAATTATTAAATGATTTATATTTAATAAGTGATAATTATTAAATTTTATGGATGTAGATAATAAAATTATCTATTTTTTTAGTCTATAAAATGAAATTTTTGTAAAATTAAATTTTTTAAAAAAATACAGTAAAAATCTATGTTTTTGAGGATAATTTTTTATTCATGAAAGAAATTTCATAAAGATTTAGTTGTGTAAAATGCTTTTACAAAGTTTTTGGGGGTGGTGGTATATTCACATCAACAGAAAGGCTACGCTACAAAGAAGTGGAGCTAAGATAGATAATTTAGTTGAGGAAACATGGACACTCCTAATACATCTTTCATAGTGATACTACTTATGTAGTGAATGTCTTCTGCAAATATAAATTCTTATTTATAAGAAAGAAGGAATTCATTATGAAAAAAACAATTCGCAACAATGTTAGCAGCAACAGCAGTGTTAGGTGTAACAACAGCATTTGCTGCAAATCCATTCTCCGATGTAACTCCAGACAGCTGGGCATACCAAGCAGTATCCCAATTGGCACAAGCTGGTATCGTTAATGGTTATCCAGATGGCACTTTCAAAGGTCAAAACAACATCACTCGTTATGAAATGGCTCAAATGGTAGCTAAAGCTATGGCTAACCAAGATCGTGCTAACGCTGAACAACAAGCTATGATTAACCGCTTGGCAGATGAGTTCTCTAACGAGTTGAACAACCTCGGCGTTCGAGTATCTCGCTTGGAAGACCGTGTAGGTAATGTAAAGGTAACTGGTGATGCTCGTATCCGTTATCAAGGTTCTGAAGACAAAGGTGTTTACAAAGCTAATAGTAAATCCTTAACTGACGGCCGTGCACGTGTACAATTCAATGCTAATGTAAATGATAAAACACAAGCAGTTGTTCGTGTAAAAGGTAATTACGAATTTGGTGACTCTACTAAAGGTTCTCAAGCAACAATCGATCGTGCTTACGTAGATCACAAATTTGGTAGCAACGTATCTGCTAAAGCTGGTCGTTTCCAACAAACAATTGGTGGCGGTTTGATGTACGATGATACATTTGACGGTGCACAATTGAATGTAGGTAATGATAAAGTTCAAGTACAAGGTGCGTATGGTTACATGATTGATGGTGCTGCTGATGGCAACTCCAAATCTGATAACCCATCTGTATCTTATGTAGGCTTAAAAGGTAAAGTTGGTAAAGAATCCTCCGTTGGTGGTTTCTACTCCAGATTATCTAGCGGCAACTTGAACCACAATGGTGTAACAGTTAATTCCGATAAACAAGATGTTTACGGTTTCAATGCGGACTTCCGTAAAAATAAATTGTGGGCTGGCGGTGAATGGTTGAAAGCTTCCAACGTAGATAATTCTCAAGCTTGGACAGCAGGTCTTGGCTATGGTAACTACGACATCGCTAAAAAAGGTACATGGGATGTAAAAGGTCAATACTTCAACCAAAAAGCTAATGCACCAATCGTAAGCTCCACTTGGGATCAAGCATATGATTTAACAAATACATCTAATGGTTACAAAGGTTACATGGCTAGCGTAGACTACGCAGTACAAGATAACGTAGGTTTATCCGCTGGTTATGGTTTCAACTCTAAAAGACCAAAGCGGTAATGATCTTTCCGATTTCTATCGTGCAGAATTAAATTACAAATTCTAATTCCCTTTACAAACAAAAAAAGACTTCTTCGGAAGTCTTTTTTGTTGCATAAAAAGTATTATGAATTATTTTATATATAATAGTATATATATAGTAACTTAAATATATATTTTTTTTATCTAATCATTTATGTAGTTATATAGCAATACTATTTCAATATCGTTTAGATATATAATAAATCTTGTATAAAGAATTATTATATATTTTATTAAAGATGATGTTTATTTATAAGTATAAATTAATAGTAATTATGATGATAATTCTCGATTAATAGGAAAGTACAAAAATTTAAATTTTTTTGTGATAAAAAAATGAATCTATAAAACCAGATAAAAATCTAATATAGTAAGCATTTTAAGTTGAAAAAATTTTTCAATTGATGAGAATGGAAATGAGAAAAAAAGGGTTTACATGAAAAATGGTTGTGCTAATATCACCGTACAAGAAGTAGCAAACATATGAAACGAAGAACTTCGATGTAGAATATAGTGAGGAAACATGGACACTCCTGAAATTCTTAATCTGAAGAACTGAGTAGAATATGAATGTTATGACTTGTAACATTTTATTTTCTATTTTTTTCAGAAAGAAGGAATTCAACTATGAAAAAACAATTCGCAGCAATCTTTGCAGCAACAGCAGTTTTGGGTGTAACTACTGCATTCGCAGCTAACCCATTCTCCGATGTAACTCCAGATTCTTGGGCATACCAAGCAGTTTCTCAATTGGCTAACGCTGGTGTTATCAATGGTTACCCAGATGGCACTTTCAAAGGTCAAAACAACATCACTCGTTACGAAATGGCTCAAATGGTAGCTAAAGCCATGGCTAACCAAGACCGCGCTAACGCTGAACAACAAGCTATGATCAACCGTTTGGCTGATGAATTCTCCAACGAATTGAACAACTTGGGCGTTCGTGTAGCTCGCTTGGAAGACCGCGTTGGTAACGTAAAAGTTACTGGTGATGCTCGTCTTCGTTATCAAGATGCTGAACACGCTAAATCCAAATTCGACGCTCGTGCACGTGTACAATTCAACGCAAAAGTAAACGATCGCACTGACGCAGTTGTTCGTTTGACTTCTGGTAACTTCGAATTGGGTAACTCCACTACTGGTGGTAATGCAAACGCTACAATCGACCGTGCATATGTTAACCATAAATTCGGCGAACGCGTATCCTTGAAAGCTGGTCGTTTTAACCAAGTTATTGGTGGCGGCTTAGCATTTGATGGTACTTTCGACGGTGCTCAATTGAACGTTGGCAACGATAAAATCCAAGCTCAAGCAGCTTATGGTTATTTTGTTTCCGGTGATCCCAGGTAAAGCAGCTGGTTTCAGATTGACTAAAGGACGAAAACGTAACTAACACTTACCTTGGCTTGAACGGTAAAGTTGGTAAACATGCTATGGTTGGTGGTTTCTACAACCGTTTCAATGTCAGATGATTCCTGACTACATAAAAATGTTTATGGCTTCAATGCTGACGCTAACTTCGACAAAGTTTGGGTTGGTGGCGAATGGTTGAGAGCTTCTGGCGCTGATAAATCTCAAGCTTGGACTGCAGGCGTAGGTTATGGTAACTACGACATCAAAAAAGCTGGTACATGGGATGTAAAAGGTCAATACTTCAACCAAAAAGAAAATGCTCCTATCGTTGATTCCACTTGGAACCAAAAGATACGGTGCTGATTCCAAAGGTTGGATGGCAACTGTTGACTATGCATTGCAAAACAACGTTGGCTTGTCCGCTTACTACGGTTTCGACTGGAAAACCCAAAGCGGTGCTGATCTTTCCGACTTCTACCGTGCAGACCTTAACTACAAATTCTAATTTGATAGTTAGATTATATGAAAAGAGACTCCTTCGGGAGTCTCTTTTTTTGTAGTTTGAAAATTAATATACACGGTGAATAGCCTAGAATATTATCAATTTAACATAGAGAGCAAGTAGGGTATTCTTTTTAGCATATAAATATAATGATAATATAGCCTTTAAATTTATTCTTTAAATTAATAAATATATAATTAATTGATAAGAAAATATTAATGTAAAAATTAAGATTTTAAATCTCATAAAAAAAATTTTTGTGTGTATAAAACTATAAAATGAAGAAAATATTCATGAAGTTAGAATATTACTGGGATTCATGAAACTTTTTAAAAATAGAAAAATATTCATTGATAAGGCTGAACCTAGGTGTTAAGGCTTTACATAGAAAAAAAGGTTGTGATACTATCACCGTACGGGTCATGATACATACATGAAACGAAAGATCTTCAATGTAGAATATGGTGAGGAAACATGGACACTCCTATACATTCTTAATCTGAAGAACAAGTAGAATGTGAATGTTATGACTTGTAACATTTTATTTTCTATTTTTTTCAGAAAGAAGGAATTCAACTATGAAAAAACAATTCGCAGCAATCTTTGCAGCAACAGCAGTTTTGGGTGTAACTACAGCTTTTGCAGCTAACCCATTCTCCGACGTAACTCCAGATTCTTGGGCATACCAAGCAGTTTCTCAATTGGCAAACGCTGGTATCGTTAACGGTTATCCTGATGGTACTTTCAAAGGCCAAAATAACATCACTCGTTATGAAATGGCTCAAATGGTAGCTAAAGCTATGGCTAACCAAGATCGTGCTAACGCTGAACAACAAGCTATGATCAACCGTTTAGCTGATGAATTCTCCAACGAATTGAACAACTTGGGCGTTCGTGTAGCTCGTTTGGAAGACCGCGTTGGTAACGTAAAAGTTACTGGTGATGCTCGTCTTCGTTATAAAGATGCTGAACATGCAAAAATCCAAATTCGATGCTCGTGCACGTTTACAATTCAACGCAAAAGTAAACGATCGCACTGACGCAGTAGTTCGTTTGACATCTGGTAACTTCGAATTGGGTAACGCCACTACTAGTGGTAAAGCAAATGCTACAATCGATCGCGCATATGTTAACCATAAATTTGGCGAACGCGTATCCTTGAAAGCTGGTCGTTTTCGGTCAAGTTGTTGGTGGTGGCTTAGCATTTGATGGTACTTTTGATGGTGCTCAATTCAATGCTGGTAATAACAAAGTTAATGCACAAGTAGCTTATGGTTACATGGTGTCTGGCGATGCAGCTAGCTTGACTAAAGAGGAAAATGTTACTGATCTTATCGTAAATGTTAATGGTAAAGTTGGTAAACATGCTATGGTTGGTGGTTTCTATGACCGTATCAACCAAGATGACGATGTTAGAAACGTATATGGTTTCAATACTGATGTTAACTTCGATAAAATTTGGGTTGGTGGCGAATGGTTGAAAGCTTCTAGCCTTGAAGAATCTCAAGCTTGGACAGCAGGCGTAGGTTATGGTAACTACGACATCAAAAAACAAGGCACTTGGGGCGTAAAAGGTCAATACTTCAACGCAAAAGAAAATGCTCCTATCATTGATACTACTTACAACCACATCTACACTACAGATGCTAAAGGTTGGATGGCAACTGTTGACTATGCATTGCAAAAACAACGTAGGCTTAACAGCTAACTACGGTTTTTGATTGGAAAGATCAAAACGGTAATGATAAAAGCTGACTTCTACCGTGCAGACCTTAACTACAAATTCTAATTTGATAGTTACTCATATGAAAAGAGACTCCTTCGGGAGTCTCTTTTTGTGTTTAATATAAAATTATATGAGGCTTTTTGTTATAGTGTTTCATTGATGCTGTTTATTTAATTAATATAGAATCATTTATCGATACTAGATGATTTTTACATTTAATGAAAAGTTTCATGAGTAAACTTTCTTATCATTATTAGGGTTATTACCGCTAATTTCTATCTATAGTAGCCACTTTTAATGGTATAATAAAGAGTATTTAAAATTTCTATAAAGGCGGCGAACATGAATCCTTCTTTTTCTCATATTAAAATGGTTGCCATCGATTGTGATGAAACTTTGGTGCGTAGCGATAATTCTATATCTGACTATACAGTAGATGTATTACATCGGTTGCAGCAAAAGGGAGTTGCTATTACGATTGCTACGGGACGTATGTACCAAACGGCTAAGCCTATTGGACAGGCGTTAAAGCTGGGTAATGTGCCGATGATTTTATTTTCTGGTGGCCTCATTCAAGAGTTAGAAACAGGATGTAAACTGTTTGAACAGACTGTTTCTATTGAAGTGGTACGTCGTATTTATGAATTAGCAAAACTATATGATTGGCATATACAATCGTATGTAGATGATCATTTACTATGCCATCATAAGACGTGGCAGTCCGATCTCTATGAAAAACAGACTGGTGCTACGGCAGAATTTTTAGGGGATACGTTATATAGTTTAAACTCTGAACCGAATAAGCTAATTGCGATAGATACAGTAGAAGGCATTGACAGAATTATTGAAATTTTAACTCCTAGGGTCGGTGATTTGGTGACTCTCGTTCGTAGCCAAAAAGACTTTTTAGAAATCATTGCTCCCAATGTGTCAAAAGGGCGTGCCTTGGCACAACTAGCTGTAGATAATCATATTAGTTTAGAACATATCGTTTCTTTTGGTAATGCAGAAAATGATATTTCTATGCTTCGTGAAAACAGGTTACTCTGTAGCTGTTGAAAACGCTACAGATCATGTAAAATCTGTGACGCATGCAATTTGTGGTCATCATAATGACGATGGAGTAGCCCATTGGATTGAAGATAATCTTTTATAATGGAGTAAAAACTATGGAAGCATTTCGTTTGTTAATAGTTACAGGTATGTCAGGTGCTGGCAAAACTCAAGTATTGCAAGCTTTAGAAGATATGGGGTATTTATGTATTGATAATATTCCTCCTGTGCTGATTCCTAAATTAAGTGAAATTTGCCGACAAGGTGGAGAACGCACTAATCGCGTTGCTCTTTGTTGTAGATATTCGGGGTGGCGAATTTTTTTCGAAGCTCTTTCTTCATCTTTAGATACATTAAAAGATATGAAGGTAGATTTTGAGATTGTATTTATGGATGCTACAGATGAGACTTTGATTCGTCGATATAAGGAAAGTCGACGGAGTCATCCATTAGCTCCTAATGGGCTGATTACAACAGGGCTAAAGAAGGAACGCCAAATTCTTAACTCTGTGCGCCATAAAGCAGATTTTATTATTGATACCACTAATATGAAAACAGCCAGCTTGAAAGAGTATTTAAAAACGCGCTTTGCTCAAGTTGATGAAGCTCATGGTATGGCTATTACTGTAGTGAGCTTTGGTTTTCAAAGTATGGTATTCCTCTCGATGCAGATATGGTATGGGATGTTCGTTTTCTACCAAATCCATTTTATATTCCTGAGTTTCGTCATAAAACAGGTCGTGTAAAAGCAGTGAATGAATATATTCATTCCTTTGAAGTAACAGAGGAATTTAAAAGACGTTACTTTGATACTATGGATTTTCTTGTAGCCAAATTATGAACAAGAAGGAAAATCTCAATTTATTGTGGCAGTAGGCTGTACAGGTGGTATGCATAGATCTGTAGCTATGGCAGAGGCTCTATATTCTCACTTGTTAGAAAAAGGATATCGTGTCACTGTTGAACATCGAGATATGATGAAAAATAATGTAGAAGAAGATTATAATCCTCATGAAATTATAACACTTGATAACTAGATAGGGGGGATTATGTTGCGAAAAGGATGGTTCCGGTGGCTAATTCCGGGTCTAAATATAAAACGTTGGCTTGCCCTATTTAGTTGTGGTGTAGGCCTTTTTAATTATTGGCATTTCCTTGATGTTTAACTATCAATGGCTTGCGGTTCTTGAAGATATTGTACTTGCCTTTTTCTTATAATATGACGGGCTTTTACAATTATAATGTACTCATTGCTGTAGGGGCTGTAGTATTATCGATTGGCGCTGTATTAATGCTCATCGGTACGAGTAAGGTTATAAAAACGATTATTCGTGCGGTACTACCTAATCCTGACAGCAAGGTATCAGATATTATCTTTCAAAATATCCGACTCGATAAGGGCCCTAAAATTGTAGTAATCGGTGGGGGTACGGGCTTATCAAATTTATTGCGTGGTTTGAAATCACATACATCAAACCTATCTGCGATTGTAACAGTTGCTGATGATGGAGGTTCTTCTGGCCGCTTGCGAGAAGACTTTCAAATGATAGCACCTGGTGATTTGAGAAACTGTTTAGTATCACTAGCTGAACAAGAAGGGGTAATGGAGAACTTATTCCGTTACCGCTTCGAAGGGGAAAATGAGCTTTCTGGACACAGCTTTGGTAATCTCTTTATCACTGCGCTTGCTCAAGTTTACGATGGAGATATTGAAGAAGCTCTTGAAGCGGCTAGTAAATTGTTGCGTGTCCGTGGTCGTGTAATTCCTTCCTCTACAGAGTTCATTAAATTGCGTGCAGAGATGACAGATGGCACTATTGTAGAAGGTGAAAGTAATATACCACATTCAGGTAAACGAATTCGTCATATCTATAGTGATCCAGCATTGCCTAAGCCAGAGGGGGCTGCATTACGTGCCATTGATGAAGCGGATGTGATTATTTTAGGTCCTGGTAGTTTATATACAAGCATTATCCCAAATTTACTAACTGATAAGTTGGCCTCTCATGTACGTGCCAGTAAGGCTAATAAAATCTATATTGCTAATGTTATGACACAACCAGGTGAAACCACAGGCTACACATTAAATGACCATGTAGAGGCTTTAATTGCTCATGGCGGAGAAGGAATTATAGATACTGTTCTTGCCAATGATGGGTCCGTTGCCAATTCAAATGGTTGAACAATATAGTGCTGTAGGATCTGAACCATTGGTATTAGATACTAAAAAGTTACAAGTCAAAGGAATCCGCACTATACGAGCTACCTTAATTAGCCCTCAAAAACCAGCTGTTCATGATCCTGAACGGTTAGGTAAAGTTATTATGGATATTATTCATGCTATGCAATCTAACACTGAACCGCATATCTTAGAGTATTATCTTCAACGAGATGATCATTAATGAGAAGGGATGCCCATGTCATTTGCAGAAGATGTAAAAAATGAATTATGCCAATATGAAGCCTCTAGTGATGCGGATGTGGCCATGAAAATTGAAGCGTCTTGCTTATTGCGTATGGGCGGCTCTATTATTTTGGGGACGAAAGGTGCCGTCGGCATTCGTTTGGCTACGGCTAATAATGCAGTAGCTCGTCGTTTGCTTGGTATTTTGAAAAAGCAATACGAATTACCTACAAATGTTTTAGTACGACAAGGTTTAAACTTGCGTAAAAAAAATATGTATACGCTATCTGTAGAACCCTCTGTAGAGGGTAGACAGGCTCTAGAGGATCTTGCTTTATGGCCTGTGAGCGAACAAATCCCTCGTAGTTGGCTCAAATCAATGGAAGCACGACGCGCCTTTTTAAGGGGAGCTTTTTTAAGGGGAGGCTCTGTCAATAAACCACAAAGTGATTACCATCTTGAGTTTATGACGGGAAACGAGATTTTTGCGAGGGAAATTATCCATGTATTACGGCTTTTTCACATTCATGCAGGCTTAACGGAGCGGAAGGAAGAGTATGTAGTATATCTTAAAGAAGGGGATGCAGTAACAAATTGTTTGCAAATCATGGGTGCTCAATCGGCGCTTATGGAATTTGAAAACGTGCGGATTATGAAAACCGTACGAAATCAAATTAAATCGTCAAGTCAACTGTGAGACTGCAAATTTACAGAAGGTTGTGGATGCAGCAGTTCGTCAGGTAAAAGCAATCCGTATTATTGATAGAGAAATCGGTATTGAAGAATTACCTGAAAAGTTGCGCGTCGTTGCAAGACTTCGGTGGGAGAATCCTGAAGCGAGTTTAAAAGAGCTTGAAGAGTTGATGGAGGGGAAACTATCTAAATCTGGAATTGGCCATCGACTAAAGAAGATTGAAGCATTAGCACTTACGTATGACCCGTTGGGGCTCGAAGAAATATAGAGGTAATAATATATGTTTTCCTATAAATCAAGATATTGTGTAGCTGCGGCTATGGCTGCCATGGCTGCCCTTACAGGCCATGTAGAAGCTCGTGATATAGATTTACAATCAATTGGATATTTTCAGTTTTCTCCGTTACCACCATCGTTTGGTGTCTCAAACGGATACATTGCTCCTATCGGATAGTCCTGAATATGTAGGACCTGTAGGAGGTACGTTAAGTGCAGGTACAATTAATGGCAATGGGCGTATCTATTTCTATCATGTAAATGAAATGGATCTACCTCACAAGATTGCTATCGTCTTAGAAAACCAAACGACTTATCCAACTTCAGTACATGTCATGAGACAATTAAAATCTGTAGCTACACCTGACTATTTTGCAGCAGGTCGTGATTTGTCTCGGAAGGATTTGGAGCAGCCTCTTAATGAAAGCCCAGATGCAAGACCATTATATTCTCTTAGCATTCCCACCACAAGGGCGTCAATTAATCTTTAGTGACTTAGAAAATACACCGGTAAATCGAGATGCATTATTTACGGGTATTGTAGATATTAAAACAGAAGGGCCTATATTTGCGCGTGTCATGATGTTGCCTATGGGGATGGACCCTGTAGATGCATCACATTGGGTGAAAAACCTTCCGATCGATGAAATACAATTACGCGGTACTTATACTGGTGCTAAAGCGTAATATGGAGGTTACTACACCATTCGATACCTCTTTAGGTGGTGCCTTTGTAGAAATTGGTAATGACCGAGAGGATACGTTTATCAATGGTGTAGACGAAATGCAAAATAAAGCATTTGTTCGTGACCGTGGTAACTACGGCGTATCGTATACGCTAAAAATTCCTACAAAGGGTAATGAACCGTTTAGACTGTATTTTAACCCTCTTGGGGGACCTTATTCTGGTTCCTTTATGGTAAAAACATTGCATCAACAAGGTGCTAGAAGGGGACAGACCGATACACGGACTTATCACATTGGTGGTGCAGATGGTATTTCCGCATTAGGGGAAGGTACTATATTAGATAGCCGTCTTTTAGGGAACTATAATGCAGGCGATTTATTAACATTAAACTTTATGCCAGCTGGTGCATCGAATTTGCCAATTCGTTTCTTGTTGATTCCTGAATCTCTTGCAAATCCACAAAAACATCAAACCATTCTGTTAATGTACCAAAAGATGTTAAAGATATTTTAGGGAACCCAACTCAAGGGGGCACACAAATACCTGTAGGTCCTGTAGGTGGTAAAGATGGAGATAAAGGTCCAGTAGATACTAAAAAATCTACTGCTGAAAGTCCAGCTAAACGGGCAGAAACAATTGCTCATGAAGAAACTAAAAAGTTAAGCGATAAAGCTGCAGCAGATGTAAAAAAAGAAGCGCAACTTAAAAAAAGCAAAAGACGAGAAAGAAGCCTTAGCTCGTAAAAAGCCGAAGAGGCTCGACTAGCTGCAGAAAAAAAGCTGAAATGTCTCGAAAGGCTGCAGAAGCCAAGCATGCTGAAATTGAGCGCAAGATGGCTGAAAAAGCCGAAGCAGAGCGTAAAGCAGAGGAAGCTCGCAAGGCGGAAGCGGCTCGTAAAGCTGAAATGGCACGTATCGAGGCAGCGAGAAAAGCGGAAGCGGATCGACTAGCGGCGGCTCGTAAAGCAGAAGAAGCTCGACTAGCAGCGGAAGCAAAACGCCTTGAAGAAGAACGTAGAATTGAAGCTGCTCGTATTGAGGCCGCACGCAAAGCGGAGGAAGAAAGAAAAGCGGCCGAAGCTAAGGCTCGCTTTGAAGCGCAACGAGCAGCAGAAAAAGCTGCTTTTAGAAGCCAAAAAGGCCGAAGAGGAACGCTTGGCTGCTGAGGCTAGAGTTCGTTTAGAAGCACAACGTAAAGCTGAGCAGGAAGCATTGGAAGCAAGACGTGCCGAAGAAGCTCGTAAAGCAGCAGAAGCGAAAGCTGCTTTAGAAGCACAACGTGCTGCCGAGCAAGCCGCTCTTGAAGCGAAGCGCCAAGAAGACGCTCGTAGAGCGGCAGAGGCTAAGGCTGCATTGGAAGCACAACAAATGGAAGCAGCAAGAAAAGCAGAAGAGGCTCGTCGTGCGGAGGAAGCGCGTAGAGCAGAAGAAGCTCGAATTGAAGCGGAACGTAAAGCTGAGGCCGCTCGCGTAGCAGCAGAAGCAAAACGAGCAGAGGACGCACGCAAAGCTGAAGCAGCTCGAATTGAAGCAGCGCGTAAAGCTGAACAAGCTCGTTTAGCAGCAGAAGCACGTAGAGCAGAAGAAGCTCGGAAAGCAGAAGCAGCTAGACTTGAGGCACAACGTAGAGCTGAACAGGAACGTCTTGAAGCTGCGCGCCGTGCAGAAGAAGCTCGAATTGTTGCAGAGGCTAAACGTGCTGAAGAAGCGCTTAGAGCCGAAGAAGCTCGCCGCATAGAAGAAGCAAGACGTGCCGAAGAGGCTCGTAAAGCAGAGGCGGCTCGTATAGTGGCGGAAGCTCGTAAGGCAGAGCAAGAGCGACTTGCTGCAGAACGAGCTGAAGCAGAACGTCAAGCCGCAGAGGCACGACGTATTGCTGAGGAACGATATAAAGCACAACTAGAAGCAGAGCGTAAAGCTGAAGCTGCTCGTCAACAAGCGTTGGCTCAAGCTGAAATCGAGCGTAAAGCAAAAGAGCGTGCTGAAGCTATTCAACGTGTCCGAGATCAACAAGAGAGTGCTCGTCGTCGTGCAGAACTTGCACGTCAACAACTTGAAGCCGAACGTAAGGCTGCTCAAGCATCTAAGAGGACTCCTTCCTTCAGTGAACTTGATGATATTCATGGGGATACATCAAATGTAACTATTCCAAATGCTGTATCCATTGATGAGTTGACAAAACCTAGACCGACTGCATCTCAAAATACACGTCGTCGTGAGCAACGTCAACCTCAATTGTCGCCAAATCAGCAATATGTGCAGATAGATCCTGTAGCGAATGAGCCGCAACAAGATCAAATGCCATATACTCCACAAAATGAACAGCAAAATGATGAAGAAAAACCCACCAAGATTATATCCATTAGGTTAAGACCCTTAATTTCTAAAAAAATTTTTAGATTAAAGTTTAAGATATAGAAGTGGATTAATAGCTGTTTAAATATAGAGAGGACAAGCAATTTTATATGCTTGTCCTCTTTTTAAAAATCCATATGAATTTTTGTGTTTTTACATTGACTTTCAAAGGTGGATTCAGTACAATAAATAAAAGAAATGCATATATGGTACGAGAGACCATTGCATAATACAATACCTTTTAATTTAGTCCAGAGAGGCTGAGAAAGGAATATAGTTGAAGTGCCCATAGGGGCTTCTTTGTGCAAACTATTTGACCTTTTGCCCTGGGCAAAAGGTCTTTTTTGTTACGTGAGTTAGGAGGAAATCATGGGACAAGTTAGCCTAAAAGGCAAAGATTTATTGGGTTTGCAAAATGTGTCACCTGAAGAAATCAAATTGATTTTAGATGTGGCAAAGAAAATGAAGAAAATCGTTCTTTCTGATGACAAGAAGGTTCCACTATTAAAGGGGAAATCCATTATCAACCTTTTTATGGAACCAAGTACTCGTACCCGTAGTTCCTTTGAGTTAGCCGGCAAATACTTAGGGGCTGACGTAATCAATCTTTCTCCTAGTGGATCTTCCATGGGTAAAGGTGAAAGTTTCCGCGATACATTATTAACTATGTCCTACATGGGTACAGATGCTATCGTAATGCGGCACAGCGCAGAAGGTGCACCTTTATACGCTACGAAAGCCGTAGATCCGATTATCATTAACGCAGGTGATGGCGCTCATGAGCATCCAACACAAGCATTACTAGACATGTATTCTATCTTAGAGAAAAAGGAATCTATTGAAGGATTAAAGGTGGTTATCCTTGGCGATATAATGCATAGTCGCGTGGCACGCTCCAATATTTATGGACTTACAAAAATGGGGGCTGATGTACATTTAGCTGGTCCTCGTACAATGGTATATCCAGAACTTGAAAAATTAGGTGTTACCGTACACCACGATATTCGTGAAGCCGTTGCTGATGCAGATGTGGTAAACGTACTTCGCATTCAATTAGAACGCATTCACTCTGCACTATATCCTACAAACAGAGAATATGCACGTATCTTTGGTATCAATAGCGATGTATTGAAATTAGCTAAAGACGATGTAATGGTCATGCATCCAGGTCCAATGAACCGTGGCCTAGAAATCGCACCAGATGTTGCGTATTCTGATCAATCAGTAATTCAAGAACAAGTGCGTAATGGCGTAGCTATACGTATGGCTGTATTGTACTTAACTATTATCGGAGGTGACGGTAGTGAGCTTGCTTATTAAAAATGGTACGGTAGTAAATCCGGCGAAAAAACAAAACGAAGTAGCAGACATTCTCGTAAAAGATGGTAAAATTGCAGCCATCGGTCAAAACTTAAATGCTGAAGGTGCTGAGATATATGATGCAACAGGTCTTATTGTAGCACCAGGCCTTATCGATATTCACACACATTTGCGTGAGCCAGGTCAAGAAGCGAAAGAAGATTTCCACTCCGGTACACAAGCCGCTGCTGCAGGTGGTTTCACACGTGTTGTAACTATGGCTAATACAAATCCTGTAGTAGATAATGCTGCGCTCGTAAGAGGGTTGCAAAAGCAAGCCGAACTTACTGGTGTTGTTAAGGTAGAATTTATTGGTGCTGTATCAAAAGGTCTTGAAGGTAAGGAACTTGCTGAAATGGGGGATATGGCAGAAGCTGGTGTAGTAGCTTTCTCCGATGATGGCCACTATGTAGAAAATGCTGCATTTATGCGTCGTGCTTTAGAATACTCGTCCATGTTTAATAAGATGGTTATCGACCATGCAGAAGATATTACATTGACTAAAAATGGTCATATGCATGAAGGTATTGTTTCTTATGAATTAGGTGTTATTGGTCGTCCTGCAGTAGCTGAAGATTTGGCTGTTGCTCGTGATATCTTGTTATCTGAAATGACAGGTGGTCATATCCATATTGCTCACGTAAGTAGTAAAAATACTGTAGATATGGTGCGCCGTGCGAAGGCTAAAGGTCTTAATGTAACCTGTGAAGTTACAAGCCAACATTTGTCTTTCACAGATGAATACCTACGCGAATATAACCCAGCATTCAAAATGGCTCCTCCAATTCGCTCTGAAGATCATCGTCAAGCATTATTAGAAGGCTTGAAAGATGGCACAATCGATGCGATTATTACAGACCATGCACCACATGCATATGAAGAAAAAGACCATGAATTCTGCTGTGCACCAAATGGTTTCAGTGGCCTCGAAACATCTTTGGCGGCGGTTATTACTAATGCATATGGTCCTGATAAACTAAGCATCGATCAAGTTGTGTACTATATGAGTACTCGACCAGCTGAGTTGATGCACCTTGATGCAGGTGTTCTTGAAGTTGGCAAGCCAGCAGATATTACCGTATTCTCCACGACTGAAGAATGGACAGTAGATCGAAATAAATTCTATACAAAAGGTAAAAGTTAGCCCATTTGATGGTATGACTGTTACAGGTAAAGCTAAACTCACAGTAGTTGATGGCAAAATTGTTATGAAGGAGGGCGTAGTCTTATAATGAAAGGCAAGTTAGTTCTTGAAGATGGTTCCGTGTTTGAAGGTTCCTTATTAGGTGGCGCCCCAACGGTAGGGCGAAGTTGTATTTAACACAGGTATGACAGGGTATCAAGAAATCTTGACTGATCCCATCCTATGCGGATCAAATTATTACATTAACCTATCCTTTAATTGGTAATTATGGTACTTTAAATTCTATTACTCAAGGTCCTAAACCATATTGTAAAGGTTTTATTGTAGGTGAACTGTGTGACTTTCCCATCTAACTGGCAAAATGAAGGGCTATTTAGTGAGTATCTTCGTTTGCACGGCATCCCTTGCCTTTATGATGTAGATACACGTGCAATTACACGTGTTCTTCGTAACCATGGTGTAATGAAGGGCGTACTAGTACGCTCTGATTACCCTATGGAGGATATTCAAAAATTGTTTAAACAAGACTTGCCAACAGATCAAGTTATGCGTGTAACTACAAAATGGCAAGGTATGCGTGGAGATAAAAATGCTGAATTCCACGTAGCGGTAATGGATTATGGTGTAAAGGAAAATATCCTTCGCTCTCTAGAAGCTGCAGGCTGTCGTCTTACTGTATTTCCTGCAGATGCTAAGGCCGAAGATGTGTTGGCAGCAAATCCAGATGGTATTTTTTATCTAATGGCCCTGGAGACCCTCAAGATCTTGGCTATGCAGTAGAAGAAGTAAAGAAGATGTTTGGTAAGAAACCAATCTTTGGCATCTGTATGGGGCATCAAGTATTGGCACAAGCCTATGGTGGGACTACATTCAAATTGAAATTTGGTCACCGTGGTTCTAACCATCCTGTACAAGATTTACGTACTGGTCGGGTATATATTACATCTCAAAACCATGGTTATGCGGTAGATGATACTTCTTTGCCAGATTTCGTAGAAATTACACATCGTAGCGTAAATGATGGTACCGTAGAAGGTATGCGTCATAAAGAATTGCCAATCTTCTCCGTACAATACCATCCAGAAGCATCCCCAGGACCTACTGATAACCTATATTTATTTGACGAATTTGAAGACTTAATGAGAAAGGGAAAATAATATGACCTCAGAAGCAAAAAAAGTACTTGTAATTGGTTCTGGTCCAATTATTATCGGTCAAGCTGCAGAGTTTGATTATGCTGGTACACAAGCATGCCGTTCCCTTCGAGAAGAGGGTTATAAAGTAGTATTGGTTAACTCTAACCCTGCTACTATTATGACTGATACAGATATTGCAGACCGCGTATATGTAGAACCGATTAGTCTTGAATTCGTAACAGAAGTAATAAAAAAAGAACGCCCTTGGGGCTTTGTTGGCTACATTAGGTGGTCAAGTAGGCCTTAATATGGCCGTACAATTGTCTGAAGCTGGCGTATTAGAAGAATATGGTGTAAAACTTCTTGGTACAACTCTTGAAGCTATTAAACAAGCCGAAGACCGTGAACTCTTCAAAGAAGCGATGAAGGAAATTAATCAACCGTTCCTGAATCCGATATCTTTAACGATCTTGAAGAAGCAGTAACCTTTGCTAATCGCATTGGGTATCCTATTATCATCCGCCCTGCATACACGTTAGGCGGTACAGGTGGCGGTATTGCCCATAACGAAGATGAAATGTATGAAATCACACGTCGTGGTTTGAAACTTTCACCAATTCACCAAATTCTAGCAGAACGTTCCGTTGCAGGCTGGAAAGAGATTGAATACGAAGTAATGCGCGATAGTGCAGATAACTGCATCATCGTATGTAATATGGAAAATATTGACCCTGTTGGTGTGCATACTGGGGATTCTATCGTTGTGGCACCAAGCCAAACCTTGAACGATATTCAATACCAAATGCTGCGTACCGCATCTGTAGAGATTATCCGTTATTTAAAAATCGAAGGCGGTTGTAACGTACAATACGCTTTGAATCCAAATAGCAACGAATATATTGTTATCGAAGTAAACCCTCGCGTATCTCGTTCCTCTGCATTGGCATCTAAAGCAACTGGGTACCCAATTGCGAAGGTAGCAGCAAAAATTGCAGTAGGCATGACATTGGATCAAATTACAAATGCTGTAACAGGCGAAACAAAAGCATGCTTCGAGCCTACACTCGACTATGTAGTAACGAAGTTCCCACGTTGGCCATTTGAAAAATTCAATTTGGCGGACCGCACATTGGGCACTCAAATGAAGGCTACTGGCGAAGTTATGGCTATCGACCGCTCTTTGGAAGGTTCTTTACTTAAAGCCATTCGTTCCTTGGAAATTGGTTTAGACCATATTGAGCTTAAGAAAATTTGTCATGAATCTATGGAACAATTGATTGAACGTTTGCATTTAGTAGATGATGAACGTATTTATGTTGTAGCAGAAGCTCTTCGCAAGGGGATTAGTGTAGAAAAAATCCACTATATTACAAAAATTGATACGTTCTTTATTGAAAAAATCAAAAACATTGTTACTGTGGAAAAAGCATTGGCTGAGCAGGGCTTAACAGAGGATGTATTGCGTAAAGCAAAACGCTATTCTTTCACCGATTCTGTTATTGCTCGTTATGCTAATACAACTGTAGAAGACGTTCGCGCAAAACGTAAAGAATGGAACATTCTACCAACATATAAATACGTAGATACCTGTGCGGCAGAATTTGAATCTAAAACGCCGTACTATTACAGTGCTTATGCGCAAGAAGATGAAGTTAAACCACTAGGTGAAAAATCCGTAGTAGTACTTGGTTCTGGGCCAATTCGTATCGGTCAAGGCGTAGAGTTTGACTATTGTTCCGTACACTCCTCTTGGGCACTCCGTAAAGCGGGTTACCAATCCATTATGATTAATAACAATCCAGAAACAGTGTCTACAGACTTTGATATTTCTGATTCTTTATACTTTGAGCCATTGACTGTGGACGATGTTATGGAAATCATCGATAAAGAACAGCCAGCTGGCGTTATTGCTCAATTTGGTGGACAAACAGCGATTAACTTGGCCGGTCCATTGGCTAAGCGCGGTGTAAAAATTCTTGGTACATCCGTGGATAGCATCGACATGGCAGAAGACCGTGAACGCTTTGATGAATTGTTGGCGAAACTTGGCATTCCTCGTCCAGTAGGTGCACTTGTAACCTCTGATGAAGAAGCACAAGAAGCAGCTAAAAAGTTAAAATACCCATTAATCGTTCGTCCTTCTTATGTATTGGGCGGCCGTGCGATGGAAATCGTATACAATGATAAAGAGCTCGATGTATACATGAAGGAAGCAGTAGTAGCATCTAAGGAGCATCCTGTTCTTATCGACCGTTACATGGTTGGTATGGAGGTAGAGGTTGATGCTATTTCCGACGGTACTGATGTATGTATCCCTGGTATTATGGAACAAATCGAACGTGCCGGTGTTCACTCTGGTGACTCCATGGCCGTTTACCCAGCTCAACATTTGAGCCAAGAATTGATTGATCAAATTGTTGACTATACACGTCGTATTGCAGTAGGTCTTAATGTTAAAGTGTGCTTAACATTCAATACATCGTGGCTGATGGTGAACTTAATGTAATCGAAGTTAACCCTCGTTCTAGCCGTACCGTGCCATTCATTTCTAAGGTAACAGGTATTAACATGGTGGAATGTGCAACACGCATTGCGCTTGGTGAAAGCTTAAAAGACTTAGGCTTGCCACTTGGTCTTGTACCTAATAAACCATATGTAGCTGTAAAAGCACCTGTATTCTCCTTCTCTAAAATGGGCCTTGTAGAAATCGCCCTCGGACCTGAAATGAAATCTACTGGCGAAGTTATGGGGATTGGTCGTACATATTCTGAAGCTTTATTCAAAGCTATCAATGGTGCAAACATGCGTATTCCAGAGGATGGTACAATTCTCATGACAGTAGCAGACCGTGATAAAGCAGAAGCTTGTGAACTTGCAAAGGGTTCATCGATCTTGGTTATCATATTGAAGCAACTGGTGGTACAGGTAAATACTTTATCGAACACGGTGTTGATTGTAAGGTGGTTAATAAAATCTCTGAAGGGGATGACAACTGTGCTGACCACATTCGTCAAGACAAGGTCGATCTTGTACTTAATACATTGACTGCAGGTAAACGTCCTGAACGCGAAGGCTTCCAATTACGTCGTCTCGCTGTAGAAATGGGTACACCTTGCTTAACAAGTCTTGATACAGCACGGGAAGTATTGCGTGTTGTGGCGAATCGTAAAGATGATGCTAACTACTCTGTAGAAGCGTTACAAGATTTTGAATTGGAGTAATAACCATGAGTGGCTATGTAGAACAGGGCGAAGTCGTTCGCAATGAGCAAATAGGCTCTGATGTGTGGATTATGGATATTCACGCACCAAAACAAGCAGTAGAAGCAAAGGTAGGACAGTTTTGTAATGTTCGCGTAGCGGACTCTACGGCGCCATTATTGCGCCGCCCTATTAGCTATGCTGGATTTGATGCCCGAAAGGGTACGATTACCCTTTTGTATCGCGTCGTAGGTAAGGGGACTGAGATTATGACACATCTCGTACCTGGCGATACATTAGATTGTTTAGGCCCTTTGGGCGAACCGTTTGTAACATCTAATAATATGCTTCTCATTGGCGGTGGCGTTGGTATTGCACCGATGCTATGTATCGCATCTCATTTGAAAGAAGGTGAAGAAGCACAAGTTATTTTGGGCTTTAGAAATGAAAGCGAAACCTTCTGGGCAGATTTATTTAAAGATACACCTGTTCAAGTCCACATCACTACTGATGATGGTAGTGTGGGCACAAAAGGTTTCCCTACGGCTATTATGCCTGACCTAATTAATGCTAATTCCTTTACTTCTGTCATGACTTGTGGTCCTACGCCGATGATGAAAGGCGTAGCTCAAGTGGCTAAAGAACTGAATGTGCCTTGCCAAGTTTCTCTTGAGGAGCGTATGGGCTGTGGTACTGGAGGTTGTTTAGGCTGTGCTTGTGATGGTGCAGAAGGTAAACGCTATAAAGTTTGTAAGGATGGTCCTGTATTCCCCGCTGAGGAGGTGTTCTTTTAATGCATGAACGCGATTTAAATAACACCGTTACGCCAAATCCAAAGCTTGCCATTGATTATTGCGGGATTAAGATGAAAAATCCTATTATCGCCGCATCTGGCACCTTTGGCAATGGCCCTGAGTATGCTGGGTATTTAGATCTTAGCAATGAGATAGGAGCTATCTCCGTAAAAGGTTTAACACCTAAGGGGCGTCACGGAAACCCTGGAACTCGTATTGCAGAAACACCATCTGGCGTATTGAACTGCATTGGCCTTGAAAATCCTGGAGCTGAACATTTTGTTAGAGAAATTCTACCAGAGCTTAAGAAATATGATGTACCATTGCTAGCGAATATGTCTGCGGGCACAATTGATGAGTTTGCTTGGATGGCAGAGACATTATCTGTAGATGGCATTGCAGGGTTAGAAGTCAACGTATCTTGCCCAAATGTAGAATGTGAAGGCATGGCTTTTGGTGTAGATCCAAAGGTTGTTGAATCGGTAACTAAAGCGGTTCGTAAGGTAACGGATAAACCTGTTATCGTTAAGCTTTCACCAAATGTAACAGACATTGTAGAAATCGCAAAGGCTGTTGAAGCAGGCGGTGGTAATGGAGTAAGTCTAATTAATACCTTGTTGGGCATGGCTATAGATATTCACCGTCGCAAGCCTGTATTGGGGAACACTTATGGTGGATTATCCGGCCCAGCCGTAAAACCCGTGGCTCTTCGCATGGTGCACCAAGTTTATAAAGGGGGTAACTATTCCTATTATTGGTCTTGGTGGTATCATGACTGGCACAGATGCTATCGAATTTATGATGGCAGGGGCGCAAGCCGTTCAAGTTGGTACAGCTACGATGGTAGATCCAACAGCAATTTCACGTATTGCCCGTGAAATGAGCGAATATGTAGAACAATATAATCTTAACAGCATCACTGATATTGTAGGTGCTGTTCATCAAGTATAACAGAATCATATATACGGCGAGCTTAAACAACCATAAGAATTGTCGTTATATAGGATATGATACAAAAAGACCTAGTACATTTAGTACTAGGTCTTTTCTTATGTATTGAATTGGGGTCTATAATTACATAGATGCCAATTATATAGACTGTTAATGTCATAGTATGGTAATAATATGTATAATTATGATTATACATATGCTTTGTAGAAGTCAATAAATTGCTGTGCTACTGGGGAAAGTGCATGGCCTTTAAGTGTGATAAAAGCTTTTTTGAAATCCCCCGAGAATTCTGGTAATTTGATGCGGGCCATTTTGCGATGATTGATGAGTTCCTTAGCGTCCATTGGGACTAAAGAAACTGTACGTCCAGAAGAGGCCCACTCAATAGCTGAGCTTTTAGTTGTGGTGATAGCTACCGCATTAAGTTGCTCCATATCTGTTAAGCTAGATTGCATAATCATTCGGACAGAGCCACCAGAAAGGGATAGAGGACATTTTTTTATGTCTTCCCACGTGATGGTATCATGCTCACGATCTGTCCAGAATACATCACGGCGGAAAATAGCGTATAAATGCTCTTCTTGGGTAAGCAGAATATCGAATTTATCGATATCTACCATTTGAATATTGGCGATACCTAATTCGGCGCTACCGTTGATGAGTTGGGTCACTACATTTGTCATAAGTCCTTCATAAATTTCAAAATGGACAGATGGATATTTCATGGAAAAAGCTGGTAAATATTGCTGTACGATTGGCGTTGAACGAGATGCAGACGTCGCAATGCGTAAAGTACCTTCAATGCGTGAATTCAATTGTTGTACAGCATTATATGTAGATTCTTCAATAGAGCAAAGTTGTTGTGCTTTTTCATAGAAGATTTTACCAGCATCTGTTAATTGCAAGTTTGATCCTCGTTGGCCGCGTTTTATGTTGATTAATTGAGCCCCAAATTCAGCCTCTAAATATTTCAACTGCTTACTTAACGCTGGTTGTGTAATATGAAGAATCTCTGCGGCCTGTGTCATATTGCCCGTTTGAACAAGGGTAATAAAATTGTGGTAGTAAGATGTATCCATAGAATCTCCCTATTATACACATAATATGATAAATAAAAAAATTATAACGAACTAAGTAACGGTCATTTCACATTTAATAAAATGCTATATATACTAAATTCAACAAAGTAATAGAAAGTAAATTAAGTTTTAAATTATCTTTCTATACTTATCACAAATTTTGATATATAACAATAGTTAAGAAAGTAGGTACTACTATGGGCGTGGTAAAAAGAACATTAAGTCGAGCAATTCGTAATTGGGAAGCACGTAGATTAATGACGGCTCGTAATAAAATTAGCCGGAAAAAACAATTAGAACGAGTATGGCCTTATCCTATGACTAAGGAAAAACGTCGTGAACTCGGTCAAGGTATAGCCGGTTTAGTTAATAACGGCAATTAAAAGTTTGGAATCTACTAACTAGATTATTTATCTAGTGGTAGTACCACCTCAATAGAATCTAATACATTACAAGTAGCAGCTCCATGACTTATGTCTTGGAGCTCTTTTTGTATGCGCTCTACATCAGTAGGTGGTATTAGGATTGTTATGTCTACATATTCACCAAAGCTTGCTTCATAGTGTAATTTTTCATCCTGTACATATCTTTCTACTGCTCCATACAGTGAATAGTCAATCTTTGCTTGTAGCCGAGTTCGTGTTGTATGTAGTTCTTTAGGCGCAAGACGTAAGGTTTCCGCAACGGAGTGTGAATAGGCCCGAATCAAGCCACCAGCGCCCAATTTAATGCCTCCAAAATAACGTGTTACGACGACGGCTACATTGGTAATACCAGTCTTTTTGAGTACTTCTAGCATTGGTTTACCTGCTGTGCCTGATGGTTCTCCATTATCGGAAGATCGTTGTTGTTCTTGCTGTGGGCCTAATGTATAGGCTGTGCAGTTATGGCGCGCATCCCAGAATTCTTTATTGATGCGGCTTATAAAGGTTTGGGCTTCCTCTTCAGTCTTGCAAGGATATACTGTTGTTATAAACCGTGATTTTTCAACAACATATTCATGGCGAAATTCCTTTGCTACCGAAGTAAATTCCACTGTAGGGCTTACTGATTCAGACATATATTCACCTCCTTTGGAATCAAAGTTTATGTTTATTCATCATCACTTTATTATAATCTATTTATGAAGGCTATGTATAGGTAAAAGCGGTTAATTCCCTTATAAAAAAAGAAATAGCCTCTATATTTGGTAGGATATTGACGTAATGAGAATTTATGTTATTATTAAATGTAGATATATGAGTAGTTAGTCATGTAATATGTTCATATATTGAAGTTTTAAAAATATATTGAAACATTCTTAGTGAACTTGTTTATGGCTATTTTATTTACAATAGGATATATAGCTTTTTATAGATAGATGTTTAGACATATATTTAAGTACATAAATACAAAAATATAGTACGAATTTGTAATAATATAGTAAGTTGTAAGATAAGATATATCTACAGAGTAGAAAGGCCTGTGAATATGAGCGTAAAAAAACAAGAATTTGATATTACAGGTATGCACTGTGCAGCCTGTGTAAAACGTGTTGAAAACGTTGTTTCTAAAGTTGATGGCGTAGAATCTGTTAAGGTTAACCTCTTAACTCGAAAGGGGAGCGTTGAATATAAAGACGGGGCTACTGTAGACTCACAACAGATTATTGATGCCATTACGAATATCGGCTTGGTGCTGCAGAAGCAGACGAAACAAAGCAAGAAATAGAAAAGGTTAACTTAAAACCTCATATTACACGCCTTATTATTGCCGCTTGTATGGCAGTACCGATGATGATTAATATGACGTTACATCGATTTGGTATTCAGGCATTGCCTGTATGGGTAGAGTTTGTTCTTGCTACTATTGCTCAGTTCGGTCCTGGTCTCATGTTCTATAAGAGTGCCTGGAGTGCAGTGAAAAATGGAGCACTTACGATGGATGTGCTCGTAGTAATGGGCACGACGGTAGCCTATCTATTCAGTATTTATAACTGGCAATTTCACCCTGAATTAGGCCCTCATGGAATATATTTTGAAACCTCTGCGTGGCTCATTACATTTATCCTTCTTGGTAAGCTATTAGAAGAAATTGCGAAGGGGCGTACCTCTGAAGCACTTCAAAAGTTGATTGCCTTACAACCCGCAACAGCTCATGTGTTGCGTGATGGAGAATTTATTGATATCCCTACATCTAAGGTGGTAGCGGGTGATATTTTACAAGTTCGTGCAGGCGAAAAAATCCCTGTTGATGGTACAATTACTGAGGGGTATTCCACAGTAGACGAGGCTATGCTGACCGGTGAAAGCTTACCAGTTGAAAAGCAAGTTGGCTCTGAAGTTATTGGTGCTACTATAAATCTAAGTGGTGCTTTTACCATGGAAGCAAAGCGTATCGGTTCCGATACGATGTTATCTCAAATCATCAAGGTTGTCGAAGAGGCACAAACCTCTAAGGCTAGTATTCAACGCATTGCAGATATCGTGGCTCAATATTTCGTACCGACTGTTATTGGACTTGCTGTTTTGACAGGTCTCGTATGGTACTTCATTATGGGAGATTCTATTAACGTTGCTCTCATTAACGCAACAGCGGTACTTGTTATCGCATGTCCTTGTGCGCTTGGCCTTGCTACTCCAACATCTATCATGGTTGGGTCTGGACTTGGTGCGGAACACGGCGTGCTCATCAAGAGTGCAGAATATCTTGAAAAGGCGGGTAAGCTCGATGCCATTGTTATGGATAAAACCGGTACCCTTACACAGGGTGTATTGGATGTGACGGCTTTTAAAAATTACAATGGTGATGAAAGTACGAATATGTCTATTATGATGGCTCTTGAAAGTGGCACATCTCATCCGATTGCAAAGGCTATGGTTTACTACGGTGAAGATCAGGGCTACAAAGGTAAAGCTGTTGAACTTGAAAGTTTCGCTGATGTACCAGGTAAAGGGTTACAAGGTGCCTACCAAGGCGTATCCGTACAACTTGGGCACAGTCGTTGGATGAACGAACTAGGTTATGATTTAACTGCGGTTCAAGAAGATATTTTACAATTTGAAGAACAAGGTGCTTCTGTATCTGTTCTAGCTGTAGATGGAGTTGTTAGTGCTTTGTGGGCTGTAGAAGATGAATTACGTCCAGAAACTATTGAGGTTGTAAAAGAGTTACATGCTCAAGGTATTGATGTATGGATGCTTACTGGTGATAATCGTCGAACTGCTCAATATATTGCTAAACAAGCGGGTATCTCTCATGTTATAGCTGAAGTATTGCCTCAAGACAAGGCTAGCAAGGTAAAAGAATTGCAAGATAAAGGTCTTGTAGTGGGGATGGTTGGTGACGGTATCAATGATGCTCCGGCGCTTGTTACGGCAGATATTGGTTTTGCCATCGGTAGTGGTACAGATATTGCGGTAGAAGCAGCCGATATCGTCCTCGTACGTAATGATTTGCATACACTGGTACAAGCTGTACGCCTCAGCCGTAAGACAATGACCAACATTAAACAAAACCTATTCTGGGCATTGATCTTTAACTGTATTGGCATTCCTTTGGCCGCTATCGGTGCGTTAAATCCTATGATTGCTGGTACAGCGATGGCATTTAGCTCTGTTACAGTCGTAAGTAATTCACTTCGTTTGAAACGAGCTAAAATTTAAGATTATACATATAATTGAATACTATAAAGCACCTATACAGAGGTATAGGTGCTTTATTATATCTACAGACATATAGTTAAGTATATATTTATATCTTGTATTGAGACGTGAAATGGATATTTAATTCCTACGATAATGGTGTTTTTAGACGGCTTATGATTTGTTATACTGAATATAGTGATTGATTTAAAAGAGAGGTTCATGATTATGAAATTAAGTACTCGAGACATTGTCTATATTGGCTTTATTGCCGCGTTATGTGCAGTGGCTACTACAATTCGCATTGAAATACCAGGTGGCGCTATGGTTCATTTAGGATCTGCTGCACTCTTTACAACATCTATCCTCTTTGGTGGATTATATGGCGGCTTAGGTGCGGCAATTGGATCTGCACTATTTGATCTCTTTGGTGGTCATACGCAGTATATCGTATTCTCTTTCTTTATTAAAGGCATTGCAGGACTTATCGTAGGTGGTATGACTGCAGGCTATTTGCCACCCTCTATTACAAAACCAACGGCATCCTTTGGTCGTATTTTAGTAGCCCTTATTATTGGTGCTATTTGGACAGCTTTAGGCTACTTCCTTGCGTGGTGGTTTGTTCTTGAAAGTGCGGTCGTTGCGGCTAGCAAAATTCAATACTCCTTGATTACAAGTGCCGCAGGCATTGTAGTAGCAATTATATTAACACCTAAATTACAAACGATAGTGCGCAGATTGTTTACTAAAAAAATTAATTTATATAATGTTTTAGGCAGATAATGGTAAAATATCTATAATAATCTAATATATTTATAATGACCTAATACACTTATATATAACTGCCTTTTCATTACATACAAAAGCCTTTAGATGCTAAATTAGTTTAGTGTCTAAAGGCTTTTGTGTTAGGTTATTAATTTAGACTAGTGTTTGTATTAGCTATTAAGCTATTAGAAATTACACAAGTCATTTAGGTTTTCTGCCATTGTAGGGTGTGTGAAGATTTGATTTTTGAAATATGTATATGGAATGTTGTTATCCATAGCCATTTTAATCAAGTTAATCAATTCTTCAGCACCTTGGGAATAGAGTGTAGCACCGAGGATTAAATCGTTTTCTGCATCTACAACGATTTTAAAAGCACCTTTTAAATAGTCGTTTACGTGGGCTCTTGGCATGGTAGCTACGAGCATTTCCTTGGTTTTAATCGTATATCCTTGGTTGATTGCATCTTCTTCTGTAAGACCTACCCGAGAAAGTGGAGGTGTTAGGAAGGTAGTATAAGGTATATTTTTACGATCTTTTAAGGTATAGTGGCCGCTGCCTGTAAGTGCACCAAATACGATACGGAAGTCATCAAGAGATACATATGTGAATTGAGGACCACCGTTTACATCGCCGACTGCGTATACACCAGGAACGGAGCTTTCACAAGTATCATTAACTACAATAGCACCGCGTTCGTTAGTAGCGATATCAGTATGTTCTAAACCGATATTAGCTGTATTGGCTTTGCGACCTGTAGCGTATAGAACAGCATCAAATGTATAGTTTTGATTATTAGCTTTGATAACTGGTTTGTTGTCATCATTGGATACAGAGTCTAATGTTACATTATTAAGAATGGTAATGCCTTGTTCAGTTAAGTACTCAGTAGCTAGCTCTTGAACGATAGGTTCTTCGCGTTTTAAGATGCTAGATTCGATGTTGAATACAGTTACCTTAGCACCAAGTTTTGCATATAGACTTGCAAATTCAAGACCGATAGGACCAGCGCCGATAACACCTAATGTACTAGGTTGAGTAGGTAATTGTTGAATTTCTGTACTATTATAGAAACCTGTAGCTGTATCAATGCCAGAAATATTAGGTTTAATCGCTACAGCGCCAGTGTTTATAACGATAGTGTCAGCAGATAATATAATCTTATCCTCGCCAGCGGTAACGGCGATTTCTTTATTGCTAATGAATTCACCATGTCCAGTATAGACATCGACATGATCATTAGAATCTAACATAGTAAAGTTTTTATTTCTTAAGCGAGATGTAACAACCTCACGTTGATTTAATACTTGATCGTATGATAAGCCTTTTGATGCGGCAATGATCATCGTTTTAGTAGGAATACATGCGATATTAATACATGTACCACCGTACATTAGTGGATTTTCTTCAATCATGGCTACGGATTTGCCCATAGAGCCAAATTTTGCGGCTAATGTTTTGCCAGCCTTGCCGAAACCTAAGACGATAATGTCATATTGTTTGGTATTCATATAATACCTCCTGTTTTTTTATATTGAAAATATTAGATATTGATATTATAGCATATTATTATAGATATCAAAGTAGAAATTAGAATTAATTATCATTGATTATGAATTAAATTTGTCTAGAATGATTATGTTAAGGTAGTCAATTAGTTTATTGGTTTTTTTGGTTCAAGGGATGAGATAGCTTGTATATCTGTGATTTATATGTATTATAGCAATAAATTAAGTGTGTTAAGTATTTCTACTTGACACATCTTTTTTTATAATGTACCATATGTAAAGTAATATGACTTGACAGTGATGGAGGTGGCGAAATGGAAGAACGAGTACTCATAAGTTTGCTCTTAGATTTCTATGGGCCATTGTTGACGGACAAGCAACGCATGTCCTTACAACTTCACCACGAAGATGATATGTCCCTTGGCGAGATTGCTGAGGAATTAGGTGTATCACGACAGGCTGTACACGATAACTTACAGCGTGCTCGACACATTTTTAAATGATTACGAATCAAAATTGCACTTGGTGGCACAATATGAACAACGGGAAGGCTTGCTTTCACAGTTGAAAGCAACATTGCCTAAAGAGGTGTTAGCCGAAACCAAGGTGCAGCAAGTATTGGCGCAAATGGAGGGATATTATGGCATTTGATAGCTTGTCAGAAAAACTGCAAGAAGCCTTTCAATCCTTAAAAGGGAAGGGCAAAATTACAGAAGATGATGTCAATCTTGCGTTGCGTCAGGTACGTACAGCTTTATTAGAAGCTGACGTTAACTTTATGGTAGCAAAGGACTTTGTTAAGTCCATTAAGGAAAAGGCTCTTGGTGAAGCGGTGTTCGGATCCTTGAATCCAGCCCAAACGGTTATTAAAATCGTAAATGATGAGTTAACGGCTCTCTTAGGTGGTACGCAAAGTCGTATCATGATTTCTAGCAAGCCACCAACAATTATTATGCTCGTTGGTTTGCAAGGTGCTGGTAAGACTACAACAGCTGGTAAACTAGCTGTATACTTACGCAAACAAGGTAAACGTCCGATGCTTGTCGCTGCCGACGTATATCGTCCAGCTGCGATTACTCAGTTGCAAGTTGTAGGTAAGCAAATTGATATTCCTGTATTTGCGGATGAAACACCTGGTGCGAATCCAGTAGATATTGCGCGTCGCGCTGTAGAGCAAAGCACTCATATGCTGAAAGATGTTGTTATCATCGATACCGCAGGACGTTTGGCAATTGATGAAGTCCTCATGGATGAGTTGTCAAATATTAAAGCTGCTGTTCGACCTCATGAAATTCTGCTCGTTGTAGATTCCATGATTGGTCAAGATGCGGTGACAACAGCTCAAACCTTTAACGAAAAATTAGGCGTTGATGGTGTTATTCTTACTAAACTCGATGGTGATGCGCGCGGTGGTGCCGCATTATCCATCAAAGCTGTAACAGGCTTGCCAATTAAGTTCACTGGTGTGAGCGAAAAAATGGATGGCTTTGATGTATTCTATCCAGACCGCATGGCTTCTCGTATTCTCGATTTGGGCGACTTTAAAACATTGATTGAAAATGTACAAGGCGCCATTGATGAAGAAGAAGCTCGTGAAATGGCAAAGAAAATGGCGAAAAACAATTTCACCTTGGATGACTTCTTAAAACAGATGAACCAGGTGCGAAAGTTAGGGCCATTACAAAATATTATTGGAATGTTGCCAGGCATGGGACAAATTAAGGATCAATTAAAGGACCTTGATTTGAATAGTAAAGAGGTGCGTCGTATTGAGGCTATCATTACATCCATGACGGCGGCAGAGCGAGAAAATCCAAGTATTCTTAATGGTTCTCGCCGTAAGCGTATTGCATTAGGTTCTGGTACACAGGTCCAAGATGTAAATCGCTTGTTGAAACAATTTGAAGAAGCGCGGAAGATGATGAAGCGCATGCAAGGTTTACGTGGCGGTAAGGGCGGCTTCCCTGGAATGCCTAAATTACCGTTTATGTAATACATGGGCAGGGGCGCTGAACTTGTCCATCCACATCAGTATAAGGAGGTGAATTTCACAATGTTAAAAATTCGTTTGACTCGTTTAGGTGCTAAAAAAGCTCCTTTCTACCGTATCGTAGTTGCTGACGCACGTGCTCCACGTGAAGGTCGTCCTGTTGACACAATTGGTCAATATGATGCTACTAAACAACCAGCTATCGTTAATGTAGACGAAGAAAAAGCTTTGGCTTGGTTAGCTAAAGGTGCTCAGCCTACTGACACTGTTCGCTCCTTGTTCAAAAAACAAGGCGTTATGCAAAAATTTGCAGACGCTAAAAAGTAATTAATAGAGAGGCATACTGTGATGATAGAATTAATTTCATTAATTGCGAAATCATTAGTGAAGCAGCCTGATGCCGTTTCTGTTACCATGGTCCAAAAGGGGAATGTGGAAGTTTATGAACTTCATGTAGCCCCAGAGGATATGGGTAAAGTCATCGGAAAGCAAGGTAGAATTGCTAAAGCGATTCGCTCTGTGGTGAAAGCGGCGGCTATTAAAGAGAACAAAAAGATATCTGTTGATATTGTTTAAAAGGGAGTATTCCAATGGAAGAAATGACATTACGTGTCCCTGTAGCAGTAAAAGCAAAAGTAACAGATGACTTGAAAGCGAAAATTGTTTCCGATCTTGAAACTCGTCTTGATATGGTGAATAAAGATTTGGAAGCAATTGAGTTCCAAGCTCAACGTATTTTGGCTGATGCAGCTAAAGTTGATGCTACAAGTCTCACTGCTATTCGTCAACAAATCGACGAAGAAAAAAATAAACGCTTGGCTTTCAAAGAAGAAGTAACAGCTAAATTGAAGGATGCTAAGGAGTTGTCTTTAGGAACTGAAATTCCTCAAGGTACATTAGAGCAAACAGTTACCGTTAAAATCGGGGATAATTTGGATGCCTTGATGGGCGCTGAAATCCTATTAGAAGACGGTAAGATCGTTGCGTTTCGTCAATAATGAAACATAACGATTTCATCACAATAGGTGTTATCATCGCTTTCGCACGGCGTGCGGGGTGATCTTCGTATTATGCCTCAAACCGATTTTCCAGAACGGTTTATGCATATGGATGTCTGTTACATCGATGGTAGAGAATACCACGTTGCATCCGCACGATTTCACAAACAATTTGTATTAGCATCCTTTAAGGAAATTCCTGATCGTAATACGGCTGAATTATTGAGTAAGAAAGAAATTCAAGTGCGCCGTGAAGATTTAGTGGAATTGCCAGAAGGTCGCTATTATATCTTTGATATCATTGGCCTTGAGGTACAAGATACTATGGGTAATGTGCTTGGCACAGTTACTGATGTATTACAACCAGGTGCTAATGATGTCTATGTGGTCTCTAAAGATGGGGAACCAGATCAATTATTTGCAGCCATTGAAGAGGTCGTTAAAGACATCGATGTGGAAAATAAATTGATGATCGTAGATCCGCCTGAATGGATATAATCCTTTGGGCGGTTTTGTTTTATCTACATATAGGTATATTATCGTAAAAGGTATATAATATAGCTATATATAGATAATACTAATGAGTTAATGTGAGTTAATAAGTACAGGGGACGGTTTATGCGTATTGATATTGTATCTTTATTTCCAGAGTTTTTGATGCGTTTTTTAATCATTCCATCATAAAACGAGCTATCGAGGCAAAACGTCTATCTGTAGGTGTAACGAATCCTCGAGATTTTAGCCATAATAAGCATGGTCAAGTAGATGATACACCATATGGTGGTGGGGCTGGTATGCTCATGATGGCACCTCCTATTTTTGAAGCCGTAGAATCTATTATTGCTCAATATGATAGTGATATTAATGAAACTTATACCACAGATGAGATGTGTGATGAAATGAGTCTTATTGGTAATCCTAATGAAAGTATACGACGTCGTATTATCTTTATGGGACCTACAGGACAGCCTTTCACTCAGGAGAAGGCTCGTGAATTGGCTAGCTATGATCAAGTGGTTCTTATTTGTGGTCACTATGAAGGTGTAGATTATCGCGTAGAGAAACATCTTGTAGATGAAACGATTTCTATTGGTGATTATGTATTAACCGGTGGTGAGTTGCCAGCCATGGTAGTTACTGATGCAGTGGCTCGCATGATACCTGGTGTATTAGGCGCGGCTAGTGGAGCACAAGAGGATTCTTTTTATGAACCTCTGTTAGAATGCCCTCAATATACAAAGCCCCCTGAATTTAGAGGCTGGTCTGTACCGGATGTATTGCGCAGTGGTCATCATAAAAACATTGCCACTTGGCGTCAAAAAGAAGCACTTAAAAGAACTCGGTTGTTACGTCCAGATTTATTAGAGCGTCCATTAACAAAAGAAGAAATTAAGCTTTTAAAAGAGATAGTTGAGGAAGAGTCTGTAAGACATAAAGGTGAAGAATGAAACTATTCATGAACGGATAGGTTACTTTAAAGCTTAATTTCATTAAATTCCGTTTTTGAGAGGGAATAGAGCAAGACACGTATGATTTTGCCTATTCGAGCGAGGTTATTTATGGAGTTTAATTGTTATGATGTCCTTGAGGTTCAGGGCAGTCGTTATGTAATAACTGAAAAAATTAAATATAACGAGATTATTCCAAAAGCAGATCAAGAACAGGCCTATAAAGCTAAGCCGTCAATGCAAAAGTCGCCTGGTGATTATTGGCATGAATATGGCCTCGAGGATGTTGAGGGGTCTGATAATATATGGGTCACCATTGAATACAATGATAATGAATGGTGCACTGTATCTAGAACATCCTATCGCAAACGAGCACCGAAGGGCTTTACGTTACATCAAATTGGCTTAGAAAAGGTTGTGGCTGTAGATGGTGATAGTGGTGCTTCCGTAGGTGACAGGGCTGGCTATAAGGAATATCAATTGCCTTGTGAAGGCGGTGCTAGTGTATTCTTTGAAGAAAACTGGTTTAAAGGTGAGAAGATGTTCGCCGAAGGGGCACGTGTTCCTTTGAGGAATATTCGTCTCTGTAATGATACGGCAGCTAACGCTATTAGTAAAAAGAAACGGAATCAACGTTTGAAAAAACGCTTTGAAGGAGTTGCTAGTGCTATAGGGGTCGGTGCATTATTTTTTATGTGCCTTATTAGCTGGGAGGGCGATATGTCTTGGCATGACGTACGTGCTACATTCGGATTCCCATACACTGCAAAGGAGCATATGCACGATACATCCGTGTATTATACTAAGACGGATTCGGAGAATGAATATATATATACTTCCAGTTTAGATCCTGTAAGTACAGCCTTAGATTTAATCGAATCTTTAGACGGAGAGATTAGAAATGAAGGTGATGACCTACAAGAGGGTCGTGAAGTCATTGTATTCTATGATGCTAAGTCCGCCTATATTATTACAAATACGGACGGTCAAACCCGAGTTAAGGTGTGTGAGCCAGGAAAGTTGACACAAGAGGATCTAGATATTATTAATGGCACAATGCGAAAGTCCCATGTACTTGATTCCTATGCCTATATGGTTCGCCAAAAGGATAGTGGGGGACGCGATAAATTCTATAACGGATATAATCATAATGCGGCTAGTCCATATAACCGTTAACTATGAAAATAAAGGAACAATCTTAGGAGGTTTATCATGATTTATATTCCTGATGTATTATTGACGATTTTTTATGCTTGCTTTGGAATTTTCCTAATGTTAACAGCTAATACTGTTATTGATTTCTTTGTACCTGGCAAATTCAGTGAAGAAATTAAACGTGGTAACTGTGCTGTAGCATGGCTCTCAGCAGGTTCATTTATCGGAATTGGTGAGATTTTGCGAGCTGTTATTATGTCTCCTGTAGTGACTACAGCTGATACATCTTTATTGCACGGTGTTGTGGCCAGTATCGTATATGCTATTTTAGGTATTATATTGTTTGTAACCGGCTATATGTTTATTAATTTATGGCATCGAAAATATAATTTATCTGAAGAGATTATGCGTGGTAATACGGCAGCGGGTATCCTCGTATTTGGTATCTTTGTAGGTCTTGCTCTCGTTGTTAGTGGTGCTGTGCACTAAGGGAGTGTCCTATGTATAAGCCAAGTAAGAAAACTATATACATAACGAGTGCCTTTGCCGCTGTGGCGGGACTTGTTGGTGTGTCCTCATACTGGAATGACATTGCTTATGTTGTATGTGATAAAATCTATCCCAAAGCAAATGATGGGGAAGTCCGATTAAAGGATAATCAAGGTAATCGTTATTCTCTATTAAACCATGGAGATGGTAAAGAGACGGCTTTATATGACGACAATCGGTCTGTTACCTTTCACCGCGATACCAGTGGAAATTTAGTATGGGATGCTGGTTTAGCAGGGCTTTTACCTAGTATTGCAGCAGGCTACTATATGTTTTATGGATTTAATCCACCTACAGCGCGTATGGATGGACGAACCATGACATATCGTGTGGCAGCCCCATTAAAACCGTATGAAGAAACGACACCATATACGGCATCTGGTTCAAATGTGCATAGTTCTTTGGGCCGAAGGACTTATTTAGATTATGAAAAGCGTAGAAGTAGTAAAGCGTCCTCCATAGGTCAAAAGTCTGGATTTGGTAGTGCTGGAGTGCGTTCTAGTAGTTCCTAATGGAGGCCGATATTATGAAATCGTATATAGATGAACTTGATACGAATATATTGCCTTTTGTGGATTATGAGGGCTATGCTGATAGGTATCCTGCGCTTTCTGCACAATCTTTTTCAGCTGATTTTTATGATGAAATACGACATGCGTCGCGCATGTTGTTTCAGATATTTTGTAAAGCCGCCAAGGTATTTCAACAGGCACCTAATGAGTTTGCACTCAATATGGATATGCCAGAAAATTTGATTCCTTATTTACATCGTGGGAATCCATTGGGCTTACCTACATGGTTATCTCGATTTGACTTTGTCCTTGATGATAGAAGGCAATTGCGCATGGTAGAGATTAATGCGGATACACCCTGCTTTCTGATTGAAAGCTATTATGCTAATGGTGTAGCGGCACGATATTTCGATAAAGTAGATCCTAATATAGATGCTTATAATGAACTTGAGCGTTTTTTGAAACGCGTATATGAAGGAACGTCTCGTAAAAAATATAGTGTGACTAATAAACATCATAATATGATGACTGATAATGAAATAGAACCCTTTGTTTTCGGGTGCTTTCATGATTATTTAGAGGACTATGGAACTACACAGTTTCTCTTACATGCTATGAAATCAGCATGTCCAGAAGCAGATATTCGATTCTTATCCTTTTATGATATGGTCATTGATGATGATGGTATTCTGTTATCTGATGGTAGTCATGCAGCAAACCTGTATCGTTTACATCCTATGGAACTATTGATTGATGAAACTACAGCAGATGGTGAACCATTAGGTGAAATGTTTTTAGATTTATATAATGAATACCGCTTTAATCTATTTAATCCACCAGAGGCGATTATTCTGCAGAATAAATCGTTTATGTCCTTGGTATATGCCTTATACTTAACAAACCAGTTCTTTACAGGACCTGAGCGAGATATTATTAAACGCTATTTGACGCCTTCTTATTTTGAAAGTGATTTCCCAAACCTTGATGATGGGCTATATATTCAAAAAGAAATTTGGGGACGTGAAGGGCGAAATATTCAGGTTGTTCAAAAACGTGGAAATCAAGGTGAACTATACATGGAGAAATTTGTAGATAACTATGATGATATAGTTTGTCGGGACAGCCAAAAGGTTATGTATCAGGAGTTCATCAAGCAGAAACACTTTACTCATACCGTAGATAGCGGTACTAAAGAAGGCTGTTTGACATTATCTTGTTTTATGCTTGGAGATCAAGCTTCTGCAGTCGGTTGTCGTTTTTCTCCAGAAGAAATTGCCGGTACTGAAGCTTATTTTGTGCCACTCTTAGTGGAATAATTTTACGTTGTTATTTTTAATTTTTAGTTTTAGTATCTTAATCTGAAAGATTACTAGTCGTTTATACTGATTATCTTATCAGTTAAGTATCATTTATTTTTTTGGAGATTTTTAGGCTTTGGCTAATTTATATATTGGACTTGTTCATTATCCTATTATGAATAAACATAAAGAGGTCATTACGACGGCTATTACAAATTATGATATACATGATATTGCACGAGCATCTATTACCTATGATGTGTCTAAATATTTTGTCATTCATAATATTCCAGCTCAACGTGAGTTGGTAAGTACGATTATGGAACATTGGAAATCTGGATTTGGCTCTACTTACAATCCAGATCGCAAGGATGCTTTCACCGGCGTGGAATTGGTAAACTCAATTGCGGTAGCGGTGCGAACAATTGAAGACATAGAAGGTATAAAACCTATAGTAGCTACAACAGATGCTCGCACCTATGATAATACGATTTCCTATGCACGGATGCGTGAACATCTTGAAAATGAGGGGCGCCCTGTGTTAGTATTATTTGGTACCGGTTATGGTATGACAAAAGAAACGATGGAAAGCTTTGACTATATTTTAGAACCTATATATGGCCATGGTGAATACAATCATTTATCCGTGCGTAGTGCCGTATCAATCATCTTAGATCGGCTGCGGGGCGAAGCATGGTGGAATAAATAGGAGGCGTCTATGTCAGGACATTCTAAATGGGCAAATATTAAACATAAAAAAGGTAAAACCGATGCATTAAAAGCTAAATTGGCTACAAAAATCGGTCGTGAAATTACCGTTGCAGCACGCATGGGTGGTGCAGATCCAACTGGTAATATGCGTTTGAAATTGGCTTTGCAAAAAGCTCGTGAAAATAATATCCCTAAGGATAACATTCAACGTGCTATCGACAAAGGTATCGGTGCTACGGACATGAATGCATATGAAGAAATCGTATACGAAGGTTATGGTCCTGCCGGTGTTGCCGTTACTGTTGAGGTGATGACCGATAATCGTAATCGTGCTGCTGCAGACGTGCGCCATGCATTCTCTAAACAAGGTGGTAACCTTGGTGAAAGCGGCTGTGTAGGCTGGATGTTCAAATCTAAAGGCGTATTTGTTATCGATAAAGAAGGTCATGATGAAGATGAGGTAACTATGCTAGCTCTTGAAGCTGGAGCAGAAGACCTTAAGGCTGAAGATGATGTATTTGAAATTTATACAACACCAGAGGATTTTGATGCGGTAGAAGCAGCGCTTGCTGATGCGGGTATCGAAACTGTAGTAGCTAAAATCACGATGATTCCAGATACAACGATTGAGTTGACTGGTGATGATGCTGTGAAAATGCAGAAAATGCTTGACGTATTGGATGATCTTGATGATGTACAAAACGTATATCATAATGGTATTTTGCCGGACGATGAAGAAGAATAATAATAAAGGGGGCACTCTATGGGGTGCTCCTTTTCTATTGAAATTAAACTCGGATATTTATTAAAGTTAAGAAAATTAATATGTCTCATGTATAATTCATAGGGAAATTCATGAACTTCGATGTGAAATTATGCTATAATAAAATAGATTATGTAATGGAGGTAGGCGGTAGCTTATCTCATTTTTAAACTAAGGGGGTTGGGGTGCGCATTATAGGAATTGACCCAGGCACGGCTATATGCGGATATGGCATTATTGACGTGAAGGGTAGCAAACTAACACCAGTAGCCTATGGGGCTATTACAACTCCTAAGGAATTGACTGATTCACAGCGACTGGAAATTCTATTTAATGATCTTAGTGATTTATTGGAGGAATATAGGCCTGATAAGTTCGGTGTGGAGGAATTATTTTTTAACCGTAATGTAACAACAGCCATTAAGGTAGGGCAAGCACGTGGTGTTATTTTATTGGCTGCTGAACAACAACGGATTCCTATTTATGAATATACACCATTACAAATTAAACAAGCTGTCACAGGTTATGGTAAAGCTGATAAGAATCAGGTCATTTATATGACGATGAATATTTTGGGGATTCGTGAGAAAATTAAGCCTGATGATACGGCAGATGCATTAGCTGTTGCTATCTGTACGGCTCATAGTTCTCACAATGATCGATTAAAGAGGTTGGTATAATGATAGGGTATGTGCGAGGTATCGTAACACATCTTTTTAAAGAATCGTGCTATGTTGATGTACATGGCGTAGGGTATCGCGTATATGTGCCGACCACTACGCGTCAACAGCTGACAGAGGGCCATGAGGCGACGCTATTCACGTATCTTAATGTACGAGAAGATGCAATGCAACTTTATGGCTTTGGACGGAAGAAGAATATGAGTTGTTTATACTCCTCATTTCTGTTTCTGGTATCGGGCCCAAGGTGGGGCTTGGCATCTTGTCAGGCATGACACCTGAGGCTTTCAAATTAGCGATTATCAATGGACAGGTACAGCAATTAACAAAGTTACCTGGTATTGGTAAGAAGTCTGCGGAGCGACTTGTTTTAGAGTTAAAGGATAAAATCGCTAAGATGACACATATTTCTGCGGAATCACCTGCGACTATTCAGCCTGTTGGTGTTGCTGCAAACGGTGCTGCAGGAGAAGCCATTGAAGCCCTCGTATCCTTAGGATACTTGGAACGGGATGTAGCAGATATTGTAGAGTCTTTAGATGATGGTAAGCGTGATGTATCTGAGTTGATAAAAGTCAGCTTAATTGAGCTTGGGAAAGGACGATAAGGATGAATGAAGAAGTACGCCTTGTCGGCAATGGCGAGCACGAAGAGGATATATGGCAATATAGCCTTCGGCCTAAGCTTTTTAATGAGTATGTAGGTCAAGAAGAGGCTAAAGGCAATCTAAATGTGTATATTCAAGCTGCAAAACAGCGTGGGGAAGCATTGGATCACGTGCTACTTTATGGGCCTCCAGGTCTTGGCAAGACAACATTAGCAGGGATAATTGCAAATGAATTGGGTGTTAATTTTCGTATAACTTCTGGTCCTGCTATTGAAAAGTCTGGTGACTTAGCTGCAATATTAACAAATTTGGACGACCATGATGTATTATTTATTGATGAAATTCATCGCTTGTCTCGTAGTGTAGAGGAAGTGTTGTACTCTGCTATGGAAGATTATGCTATTGATATTATCATCGGTAAGGGTCCAAGTGCTCGAACTGTGCGCATTGACTTGCCAAAATTTACATTGGTAGGTGCCACGACTCGAGCGGGTGCTTTGGCGGCACCGTTACGGGACCGATTTGGTATTATTAATCGGTTGGAATATTATAAACAACCAGAGTTAGAATTTATTGTGACTCGAGCCGCAGAAATACTTAATATTGGTATTGTGTCGACTGGGGCAAGCGAAATTGCACGTCGTTCACGAGGAACACCGCGTATCGCAAACCGTCTGCTTAAACGGGTACGCGATTTTGCACAAGTCATTGGTGATGGGGTTATCACTCAAGAAATTGCAGATGAAGCATTACAACGTTTATATGTAGACAAAATGGGACTTGATCGAATTGATCGACGTGTGTTGGAATGTATTATTGAAAAATATGATGGCGGCCCTGTAGGGATTGATACCATTGCGGCGGCTATCAGCGAAGAGAGAGATACCATCGAAGATGTGTATGAACCATATTTGATGCAATTAGGATTTTTAGGACGTACACCGCGTGGGAGGGTGGCTACTAAATTGGCCTATGAGCATTTAGGTATTTCACAGACAGGGAAATAACAATGAAAACGAAACGATTACAATTGATGATAATGGCCACTTTATTTTTAGGTGTAAACATTGGCGGTGCTTCTGTAGCACATGGAGCGACGCTGCAAAATAAAAGTGCAGTGGTAACGAAAAAGCCAACGCCAAAATCAACAGTATCTAATACAACTGTATCGAAAGTAAATACGACGAAGAAATCTAGTTTTCGTCCACTTGCTACTAAACCAGTTGCAAGCCGGTCGCAACAACTAAAACGGTTTCTAAGTCAACTGCTACATCTACGGTGGTTAAACCTAGTGCAAAACCGGTTAATGTAGCAAAGCCTGCTACAGCTACAAAGCCGGTAACGATGGCTAAACCAGTTAGTGCAACAAAATCAACTAGTACTGCGAAATCTAGTACTAATGCAACAGCTACGAAATCAGCTGCTACAGGTAAAGCTACAACGGCTACAAAACCTGCGGCTTCTGCTACTGCAAAGCCAGCTACTAAACCTGCAGTTACTGGTGATAAACCTGTAGCACAAAAAAGAGCTACTGAAAAAACAGCTACTAAAAAGGTAGTAAAAACAACGGATGTGAATAGCATTCAAGCCAATACAGCAGTTATTACTCGCAACAAAGTGGGCTCCGTAGTGACGCCTGCTACAGAACGTAAAGAAAACATGCCAAATGTACGTGTTCTACTAGGTAGTCGTAGCTCCGATGCTACTGTTACATCTACAGCTAATATGGTTGTATTGAACAGCGGTAATGGTCAAGTTAGCACAATCAGTGCTAATCGTGGTACATCTATTGGCGTTCGCGGCGGCAAGATTGCTGTAAATGGAAAGGCTATTGATAGTGTGGTTACATTGAAGCCTGCGAATGGTGATGCACCATTCTTGTTCGAAGGTAAAGGTTATCGTGGCGGTTTAACATTACGTGCCAATAATGGAACCATGATGGTCATTAATTCTGTGCCCCTTGAGGATTACCTGTATGGTGTTGTCCCACAAGAGGTAGTACCGTCTTGGCCGGCTGCTGCATTAGAGGCACAAGCCGTAGCAGCTCGTACTTATGCTCTTCATACGATGGAACAAATAAAGGTAAATTCTACGATGTGAGTAATTCCACGGATCATCAAGTTTATAGTGGTGTGAGTGGTGAATCTCAAGCTACCACAAATGCAGTAAATAAAACTAAAGGCGTAGTTATGCTTTATGATCAACGTCCTATTAATGCCTTATTCCATTCTGATGGCGGTGGCTATACAGAGGATAGTGTAAATGTTTGGGGAAGTGATGTGCCATACTTGAAAGGGGTAAAAGACTTTAGTACTGGTACATCTACATCGAATTGGACTGTTACTACCTCTCGTCAAGCTCTTGAAAGTAAACTTAATGCGGCAAGTAAAGGGGTAGGTAAATTGAAGAGCATTCAGTTGACTCCTCTTGGTAAGCCTGGGCAACAAACATCGGACCGCGGTGTATCAGGTCGTATAAAGAGTGCTACTTTCATAGGTACCTCTGGAAAAACTACTGTAGATGGCGATGCATTGCGTAGTATTTTAGGTTTAAAATCTACACTATTTGATTTCTATGTAAATCACAACCCTGCTAAAGGCACGGGAAAGGCATATCATAGCTTTACTGGCAAGAATGATACTGTTTATATTAAAGGCCACGGTTGGGGTCATGGCCTTGGTATGTCTCAATGGGGCGCTGCGGAAATGGCAAAGCGTGCTAATCCTGGAGATATAAATTATTACCAAACTATTTTGCGTCACTACTATAGTGGCATTACATTGAAGAAAATGTACTAATAAGGATTACGATGAAAGTTACAGATTTTGATTATGAATTGCCAGAGGAACTGATTGCTCAGCATCCTGTAGAACCTCGTGATACAGCACGGCTTTTAACCTTAGATAAGGTAAGTGGTGAAGTTAAACATAAAGGGCATTTTTATGATTTGCTAGAAGAACTCCATGAAGGAGATGTGCTTGTATTTAATAATACGAAGGTTATCCCTGCGAGATTATATGGACATCGTCAAGGTTCTGGTGGCAAGGTGGAGGTACTTCTACTCACACCATGTGGTGAAAATCGATGGGAATGCCTTGTTAAACCGGGGAAAAAATGTCCTATCGGGCAAGTTATAGAGTTTGATGACCGCCTAAGTGGAGTTATTATAGATAAAACAAATTTTGGAGGCCGTATCATTCAGTTCACATGCAACGGTGTGTTTGATGATGTGATTCAAGAAATTGGTGAAATGCCATTACCTCCATACATTCATGAAAAGTTAGAAGATAAAGACCGTTATCAAACGGTATATGCTAAGGAGAAAGGCTCTGCTGCGGCACCAACTGCAGGACTTCACTTTACACCTGACCTCTTAGAAAAGATTAAAGCTAAAGGTGTAGAGCTTGAGTTTGTAACCTTACATGTTGGACTTGGCACCTTTAGACCTGTATCGGCAGAGACTATTGAAGACCACGAAATGCATAGTGAGTTCTTTGTTGTACCTCAAGATACGGCGAATCGAATCAATGCAGCCAAACAAAAAGGGTCTCGTATCATTGCCGTAGGTACTACATCGGTGCGTACTCTTGAGTCTGCTACGAATGATGATGGTGTATTACAAGGTATGAGTGGTTGGACTCAAATTTTTATCTATCCTGGCTATAAATTTAAGATGATTGATGCGTTGGTAACGAATTTTCACTTGCCTCAATCTACATTGTTAATGTTGATTAGTGCACTAGCTAGTCGTGAACACTGTTTGGCGGCCTACGAAGAAGCTGTACGTGAACGTTATCGTTTCTTTAGCTTCGGCGATGCTATGTTTATACGTTAGGAGGGACTATGCCGAGTATTATTTATGAATTACAAAAGACATGTCCTCATACGGGGGCACGGGCAGGTTTATTGCATACGCCACATGGTACCTTCCAAACACCGATGTTTATGCCTGTAGGCACGCAAGCGACAGTTAAAACTATGACACCAGAAGAACTAAAGGCTATGGGTTCTCAAGTTATTTTGAGTAATACCTATCATTTATTTCTTCGCCCAGGGCCGGAGCTTGTAGAAGAGGCTGGGGGCTTACATAAATTTTATGAATTGGGATCAAGCGATTCTTACTGATAGTGGTGGATTCCAAGTATTTAGTTTAGGCGATATGCGCAAAATTACTGAGGATGGTGTTACATTTAGATCCCACATTGATGGATCAAAACAGTTTCTATCTCCTGAAGTGGCTACAAAGGTACAAGAGCAATTAGGTTCTGATATTGCGATGGCTTTTGACGAATGTATTCCGTATCCCGCGGATCATGATTATGCGAAACGCTCTACGGCGCGTACCACGCGTTGGGCGCATCGTTGCCAAGAGGCTCGTAAAGCTCATGACCGCCAAGGCATGTTTGGTATCGTTCAAGGTGGCATGTACAAAGACTTGCGCAAACAAAGTGCGGAAGAACTTGTAGCTATGGATTTTGAAGGTTATAGCATCGGCGGTTTATCCGTTGGGGAACCTCATGATTTAATGAATGAAATCTTAGAATATACTACGCCATTATTGCCAACTAACAAGGCTCGTTATTTGATGGGCGTTGGCACCGCAGATTGTCTGGTAGAAGGTGTAGCACGTGGAGTTGATATGTTTGATTGTGTATATCCAACTCGTGTTGCTCGAAATGGGATGGCCATGATCTGGAATGGTCGCCTTAATATTCGAAATGCTCAATTTGCTCATGATTGGGGTCCTTTAGAAGAAGGTTGCCAATGTTATACATGTAAAAATTATTCCCGTGCATATATTCGTCACTTATATAAGGCAGAAGAGATTTTGGCATTACGCCTTGTAACATATCATAATCTCTATTTCTTATTAGAGTTTATGCGTCAAATGAGACAAGCTATCTTAGAAGATCGGTTCCCACAATTTAGAATGCAATTTTGGGATAGCTTTTAAAAAAATAGTAATTAAGTCTAGTCAAATTTATATTAGGTGGCTATACTAGAAAAAGAAATACATATTTATTAACCTAGGAGGATAACATGGGAGATATTCAACAAATCTTGCAAACTAGCTGGCCTATTTTGTTAATGGTAGTGATTTTTTACTTTTTATTGTGGCGTCCACAAAAGAAACAACAAAAAGAGCGTGCTAGCTTGTTAGGTAGCTTAAAAAAAGGCCAAAAAATCGTTACTATTGGTGGTATTTATGGCGAAATTGTTGAACTTGATGATGAAAAAAAGTCAAGGTACAGGTATCTGAAAAAGTTGAATTAACATTTGCTCGTACAGCAGTTGCTAATGTACTGTCTAAGAAAAACAAGGAAGAAAAATAATGAATACAAAGGAAGCAGTGCGCCAGGCGTGTAAGTCTCAGCGCGCTGCTTTATCCGTTGCTGATTGTAGGTCGTGGACGCCGATGTTGACGAATCAAATCGTTAATAGTCCTGAGTATATATCGGCAAAAAACATTATGGCCTATTTGGCGATGCCTAAAGAGGCCAATTTAGACGATGTGATTCGTCATGCTTTAGAACATGGTAAATCTGTATACGTTCCAGTATGTACTGATAAGACGACTATGATTGCAGTTCGTCTTAAGTCTCTAGAATCTATCACTCGGGGTGTGTTAAATATACGTATTCCCGCTGAGCCATACGATATTATTGATCCGTGTGACTTGGATTTGATTTTAGTGCCTGGTGCTGGCTTTGACCGTCAAGGTGGTCGTATGGGAATGGGGAATGGGTATTATGATCGATTTCTCAAGGAACTTTCACCAAGTACATTTATGGGCGTATGTTGGACTATACAATTATGGGAGACACCAATCCCAATGGAAGCATTAGACCAACGAATGAGTAAAATTGTGACAGAGCAAGGCATTATACATTGTGTATAGCAGAAGGGAGCAACTATTTTGAACGGTAAAGCTATTATCAAGTTTTTAGTAGTCATTGCTGCCATCATTGGATTATTTGCGTATTTTATTCAACCATTAGCAGGCTCTTTGAAACAAGGCCTAGACTTGCAAGGTGGTACGCATATCGTATTGGAAGCAGAGGACTCTGCGACTGGTACAGCTGACAATGATGCAGTGGAACGGGCGAAGCAAATCTTAGAGCGTCGTATTAATGAAATGGGTTTATCTGAACCATTGGTACAACGTGAAGGTGCTCGTCGTATTATCATTGAATTGCCAGGTGTAAAAGATCCTGACGAAGCAATTAAACGTATCGGTAAAACAGCGGTCTTGGAATTTAAAAACGACCAAGGTCAAACCGTTATGACTGGTGATGACTTAAAAGATGCTAAAGAAGAGTTAGGTCAAAATAAACAACCACTCGTTGCTATTGAATTAAGTGATGAAGGGGCTAAGAAGTTTGCTGATTTAACATCTAAAAATATTGGTCGTCGTATTGCCATTACATTGGATGGTAAAGAATTGACTAATCCTGTAGTACAACAAGCAATTACAGGTGGTAAAGCCACTATTTCTGGTAGTCAAAGTTTAGAAGAAGCTAAAGACTTAGCTATTTTATTACGTTCCGGTGCATTGCCTGTTAAAATTAATGTATTGGAAGTGCGTACAGTAGGTCCTTCTTTGGGGCAAGACTCCAAGGATAAATCTGTTGTAGCCTTCAGTGCTGGTATTGCAATGATCATGATTTTCTTGGTTATCTTATATCGTTTTTCTGGCATCGTAGCTAATATAGCATTACTTGTATATGTTATGCTCTTATTACTCGTGTTGGGCAAGGGCTTTAATGCGACTATGACATTGCCAGGTATTGCTGGTATTATCTTATCCATGGGTGTTGCGGTAGATGCGAACATTCTTATCTTTGAACGTTTTAAGGAAGAGGTATTTTCCGGCAAATCTATGCGTGTTGCTATGGAAGCAGGCTTTAGCCGTGCGTTAGCCACAATTACTGATGCAAACGTATCCGTTATCATTACAGCTGGTATCTTAACTATTTTAGGCTCTGGCCCTGTAAAAGGCTTCGCTATCAGCTTAGGCGTAGGTGTTGTGGTGAGTATGTTCACTGCGATTACTGTGAGTCATTTCCTATTGCGCTTATTAATCGATTGTAACTTTACAAACCATCCATTCTGGTTTGGTGCGAATATTTCTCCGAGCACAAGTGCTGACGCATTTGCACCTAAATCTTTGAAAGGAGGTAAACGCAAATGACATTAGACGTAATTAAACATCATCGTTGGTGGTTTGCTATTTCCTCCACACTTGTTATAATCAGCTTAATTTCCATATTTACTAAAGGGTTTAACTTTGGTATTGATTATACTGGTGGTACGATTGTTGAAGTTGTATTTGATCAACCTGTAGAGGTTAGTCAAGTTCGTGACGTTCTAAAAGAATATAATCTTGAAAATGCACAAATTCAGCTTTCCGGTGATACTACTGGTGATACAGCGGGCGAAGACGTAATGATTCGTACACGTAATCTCGAGTCTAGTGAAAGTGCCGCTGTTGTTGATTCTTTGACTAAATCTATTGGTAACAATACAGTTAAACGTATTGAAACTGTAGGTGCTGTAATTGGCTCTGAAGTTACAGAACATGCGTTATTGAATCTTGTTATAGCATTTGCAGCATTAGCTCTATATATTTCTTATCGTTTTGAATATAAGGTTGCCATTTCTGCGTTAGTTGCCATTTTCCATGACTTGATTATGGTTCTTGGTGTTTTCTCTTATTTCCAACTAGAAATTGATGCATCCTTCTTAGCTGCCATTCTTACGGTTGTAGGTTACTCCATGAATGAATCTGTAGTTATCTTTGACCGTGTTCGTGAAAATACGCATACACATAAACGTTCTGATACATTTGCAGATTTGGCGAATGCGTCTATTACACAAAGTATTCACCGTAGTTTCTATACATTGGCTACCGTTATGTTCGCTTGTGTATCCCTTTATCTATTCGGTGGGGACACTACAAAGAACTTTGCCCTTTGCATGATCATCGGTTTTGCTAGTGGTGCGTACTCCTCTATCTGTGTAGCTACATCCTTGTGGGTTATGTGGAAGAGCCGTAATAAAAATGACGTACGTAATCAATAATAAGTTATAAATTATAAATTATTATTATTGTGTTAATGATTAAAGTATAAGAACCTCTCTGGATTTATTTTTAGAGAGGTTCTTTTATTTTGCTATCTTTTATTATGTAAAACGGTATAGGTATTTTTACAGATAACAGTCATTTTTTTAACTATATAAAATTTAAAAAAAGGCTTGTTCTTGAATTCTATAAGATAGAGGCGTAAAATGGCTAGGTGACACGATACTAAAGGAGATACAAATATGGATTCAAATAGATTATGGAGCCCTGCTTTTACTAATTATGGTATTAGTAGTGGTATTTTATATATGACTCAATATGTTCTCGTAGCGGCATTGCCAATCGTAATCACGTCTGAGCTGGCTGGCAGTGATCTTGATGCAGGCTTAGCGATGACATATTTCCAAATTGGTACAATTTTATGTAGGATTTTTGCAGGACGATTAATAGATAGTTTTTAATAAGCGTATTGTTCTATTAATATCAACAGCCTTGTTTTTCATTATTATGGGATTATTTAATTTTACTACATCCTTAGAGGCTGTTTTCGTACTACGTGGGTTACATGGTGTTGTGTTTGCCCTTGGAACAACTGTAATGGCTACTCTAGCAGTATTAGTATTACCTCCTAGTCGAAAAGGTGAGGGAGTTAATATGTTTGCTATCTTTTCAAATATAGCAATGGTATTAGGACCTGCTATCGGCCTATATGCTTTATCGTCATACGGTAGTATGGCATTGTACATATTTTTAACGGTTATGACTGGATTGGCTATGGTCTTAAGTAATATTATTCCCCTATCAAAGGAGTTAGCATTACCTAAACAATCAAAATATAAAGGTTGGCATATTTCCCAGTTTATAGAAAATAAAAGTTTACCTTGGGCTTTAATGGGCTTATTTATTGGTTTTACTTATTCTGGTGTTTTAGTTTTTATACCCATAGAACTTAATAGCATGGGGGCAGGAATATGGGGAAGTGCTTTCTTTGCTATTTTTGCGTTGATGATTATTATTAGTCGACCTATAGTAGGAAAAGTATATGCTCGATATGGTTCAAAAATTATTATCTATACAGGATTAGGATTATTTATACTAGGCTTATTTGTATTGGGATTAGCTATAACCCCATTAGCTATTCTATTCACCGCTCCGTTGTTGGGGTTAGGCTATGGTGCAGCACAACCTGCATTTCAAGCGCTGGCTATACAATCAGCTCCTATTGAGCGTGCGGGTGTATCAACAGCAACATATTTTTTAGCATTAGATATAAGTGTTGGCGCTGGATCAGTTATACTTGCAGTATTAGCTAGTGCGTGGGGCTATCAATATTTATATATGTTCACTGCATTGGTTATGGTGATAGCGCTTGCTTTGTATCATATATGGGTAAAAAGATATACTCCTTTAGAACTATAGTTGTTTAAGGTAAAAATTGGGTAAATAAATATTAAACAAGTTAAAAATGGCTTCTAATGAGATATTATGTATAGGATGCAATAAAAAAATAATGAAAGCAAGATGAAATTTTTGAGATAACAATTTTATATATTGACGTTTATTATATTTATGCTATACTTATACAAGTCATTAGGACACAGCTCAAATGATAAGTATGAAAAACTTCTTAGAAGTTAAAAAAAGCACTTGACGGAATGAGCTGGACTTGATAGAATAATCAAGTCGCCAGTTGATGAAACACTTCGAAGAAAGAGTGTGTAGACTGGTACAGATCTTTGAAAACTGAACAATGATAGGTAATCAATCATATGATTGAACATATGCCAGAGTGCGGGTTTTGACATAGTCAAAAACCAACCATAATTCAAAGTTACTTAAAAGTAACGACAACAAATAATGAGCTATTCAAATAGCTTCAAGATATCTTGGAGAGTTTGATCCTGGCTCAGGACGAACGCTGGCGGCGTGCTTAACACATGCAAGTCGAACGAAGAGCGACGGAAGCTTGCTTCTATCAATCTTAGTGGCGAACGGGTGAGTAACGCGTAATCAACCTGCCCTTCAGAGGGGGACAACAGTTGGAAACGACTGCTAATACCGCATACGATCTAATCTCGGCATCGAGGATGGATGAAAGGTGGCCTCTATATGTAAGCTATCACTGAAGGAGGGGATTGCGTCTGATTAGCTAGTTGGAGGGGTAACGGCCCACCAAGGCGATGATCAGTAGCCGGTCTGAGAGGATGAACGGCCACATTGGGACTGAGACACGGCCCAGACTCCTACGGGAGGCAGCAGTGGGGAATCTTCCGCAATGGACGAAAGTCTGACGGAGCAACGCCGCGTGAGTGATGACGGCCTTCGGGTTGTAAAGCTCTGTTAATCGGGACGAAAGGCCTTCTTGCGAATAGTGAGAAGGATTGACGGTACCGGAATAGAAAGCCACGGCTAACTACGTGCCAGCAGCCGCGGTAATACGTAGGTGGCAAGCGTTGTCCGGAATTATTGGGCGTAAAGCGCGCGCAGGCGGATAGGTCAGTCTGTCTTAAAAAGTTCGGGGCTTAACCCCGTGATGGGATGGAAACTGCCAATCTAGAGTATCGGAGAGGAAAAGTGGAATTCCTAGTGTAGCGGTGAAATGCGTAGATATTAGGGAAGAACACCAGTGGCGAAGGCGACTTTCTGGACGAAAACTGACGCTGAGGCGCGAAAGCCAGGGGAGCGAACGGGATTAGATACCCCGGTAGTCCTGGCCGTAAACGATGGGTACTAGGTGTAGGAGGTATCGACCCCTTCTGTGCCGGAGTTAACGCAATAAGTACCCCGCCTGGGGAGTACGACCCGCAAGGTTGAAACTCAAAAGGAATTGACGGGGGCCCGCACAAGCGGTGGAGTATGTGGTTTAATTCGACGCAACGCGAAGAACCTTACCAGGTCTTGACATTGATGGACAGAACCAGAGATGGTTCCTCTTCTTCGGAAGCCAGAAAAACAGGTGGT
>BNJV01001611.1_pt1:320000-416765 | contig 416765 bp, 517 predicted proteins | sample 8540591 | NCBI WGS metagenome assembly BNJV01 (sample SAMD00202457, study PRJDB9452) | human saliva metagenome | host: Homo sapiens
ACAATATTATTATTACCTACGTTGATTTTTTTACGATTGCATTTACAGCGCCTTCTTGGATCTCAACGATAGTACCTTTTAATTGATTTCTTGCACTTAATTTCATGGATATCTCCTTAAAAAAACAATACAAAAAGTATATATATTATAATATTTTGCATATAATTTGTGATATACATTACATCACAAATTATATGGAGCGGGCGAAGGGAATCGAACCCTCCTCTCAAGCTTGGGAAGCTCGCATTCTACCGATGAACTACGCCCGCACGATGTAAATATTGTATCATATATTTACATATACATTCAAGTAATCATAGATATATCTATGATTATACCTATAGTAGTAAATGTATTGAATTACTTTCAATCTAGATGTATAAAAATAATAGAAAAGGAGGAATTCGTATGTCAAAAGTATATAAAGTTCATAAATGGTTATCTATCATTTCCTTAATTTTCTTCTTAATGTTTTGTATTACAGGATTAGTACTCATGTTTCGAACTGAGTTAAATGCATGGGCTCAAGGTGGAACAACACATCATTCATCAGCTATAATGTCGATGAATGAACATGAAGAATCTATATTTAAGTATGCTGATCAGGGGGCACTACTTGTTAAACAGAAATATCCATCAAAAGATATTTTGAATATATCCCCTGCTATGGGGGCTACACATATTTTACGGTATCGTATTATTGAATCTACGGCTACGGTAGCACCTCCAGCTCGCATGGGAATGGGTGGGGATTATGTTTTATATAATCCTATATCTAAAGAACTGATTACTTCACATAATGAGCCTCCTGTACATCCTTGGATTCGTAGTATGTTACATACTCTTCATCAATTACATACACGATTAGATTTAGGTAAAATTGGCATATATATTGTAACATTCTTATCATTTTTTTATGTAGTCTCACTATTATTTCAGGGATTTTTTTATATGGTCCATTTCGTAAAAGTTATTCTAAAGCCTCTGTTTTATCTAAGAAAATGAAAATAGGTGCATTACATCGTGAATTCTCAATAGTTGCAACGGTCTGGGGATTTATATTATGTATAACAGGTGTATGGATTGGGGGCTTTTTTATTGCAAATGATAACTATAATGCCGATGTACTTCATAATGCTAAACAGGAACTTTCGATTGGACAATCTGAAATATTGCAACCATCAGAAGCAATTTCTCGTATAATGAAAGTATATCCAGATCGACAAGTTATTTCTATGGATTATCCATCTAAGTTTAACAATTACCATTATGCATTTTATTTAGGTGCAGAAAATGATGATGATCCAGCTATGTTTCTTGGACAGCCTGTATATGCTAACTTGTATGTCGATTCTAGTAATGATAGATTTTCTACTAAAGCAGTTCCATGGTATTTTACAGGTATGACGACTATGATTAACCTACATATTCATAATCATAATACGATGGCTCTGAAGATATTGTGGGCTATATGGGATATTGTTCTCATTATTGGTATCGTGACTGGACTTATGATGACTATTATTAGAAAGTATAAAAAAATTAGATGTAATTCTATCTAAAGTATCGGTAGAGGAAAAGCATATTTGGCGTACACCATTATTTTTGTAGTATATCTGTTCTTATAGGATTGCTTCTACCACTTTGGCAAAATCCTGTTATGAATACGATTGCTGCTATTTGTTTAACTGTATCACTTATTGTATTTTTTTATCTCTTTACTTAAAGAAAGTAAACAATATTGATTATTTTCGAACTGAAATGATATAATAATAAATATAGTTGTTTTTTATATACATAAAAAAATACGTATTATTATTTATGACTCAGAAAGTGGTAGTTATTATGAATTTTATAAAAGCATTTTTCCAGTCAGAGTCTGCTGGTGGGATATCCTTGCTGTCCGCTGCTATTTTAGGCGTTCTTGTGGCGAACTCACCGATTGCAGCACAGTATTTTGCAGTCATGCAAATACACCTTGGTCCAATGACTATACTGGAGTGGGTAAATGATGCCTTAATGGCTCTTTTTTTCCTTTATGTTGGTATAGAGATCAAGAAGGAAATGATTTCTGGGGAGCTTGATACGAAGGCGAAACGTGTGCTTCCCGTATTAGCCGCATTTGCAGGTGTTATTACGCCAGCTATTGTGTATTATTTTGCGGCTGGATATATGCCAGAATATAGACATGGTTGGGGGATTCCTACCGCTACAGATATCGCTTTTGCTATAGGCGTTATTACAATGCTTGGTAATAAGGTATCTACAGCGATGAAAGCCTTTCTAGCTGCATTAGCTATTATTGACGACTTGATTGCCATAGTCGTTATTGCTCTCTTTTATGGGGCAGGCGTTAATTTTATGGATTTAATAGCTGCTGCGGCTGTAACTGGTTTACTGATTTATACTAATAAGCAAGGCTATTTAAGACCACTTCCGTATTGTGTTCTAGGATTAGTTCTTTGGTATTTAGTTTTAAAATCTGGTGTGCATGCTACCATTGCTGGTGTTGTACTGGCTATGACAATTCCTTTTAAAGGTAAAGTTATAGATAAGGTAGTATATCCTATGGAAGAATGGGCCCATGCTTTACGCAATTGGGTAAACTTCTTAATTATACCATTATTTAGTTTTTTAAATGCTGGTGTATCCTTTGCTGATTTTTCCATAGATAATTTATTCCATCCTGTAATCATAGGTGTTTCATTCGGTTTAATCTTAGGAAAACAATTAGGTATATTCTCTGCCGTCTACATTTTGGTTCAATCTAAGGCAATTAAGATGCCTACAAAAACGACGTGGCCTGAAATTTATGGGACAGCTATTTTGTGTGGTATTGGCTTTACTATGAGCCTTTTTGTTGCTACACTGGCTTTCCCACCAGGTATAACACAAGAAATGGCTAAGGTAGGTATCTTTATAGGATCAATCACGGCAGGCTTGCTAGGTGCGATTGTCCTAATTTTAGCTTATCAAATACGCAAGATGCGTGGTAAATTTAATAAAATAATCTTTTGTAAGTATAGAAAGGATTCAAATGGAACGCATTTTTGTTTTCTTACGTTCTCCAGGTGCAGCTACATCTGTACTCCTAGGAGCAACAGTACTCGCTTTAATTTTAGCGAACTCTCCATCATCTGAACAATACTTTCAAATCGTTAATCACCATATAGGTAATCTAACAATTTTGGAATGGGTTAATGATGCATTGATGGCAATCTTCTTCCTTTTTGTAGGTCTCGAAGTTAAGCGTGAATTAGTATCAGGTGAGCTTAATACTAATGCTAAGCGTGTGATGCCAGGCATTGCCGCATTATTTGGTGTTCTAACGCCCGCTTTTATCTACTACTTAATTGCAGGTTTTCATTCTGAATATATACATGGTTGGGCAATACCAACTGCTACGGATATTGCATTTTCCATCGGTATTATATCTGCATTAGGCTCTAGAGTACCGAATTCAATGAAAGTATTTCTAACAGCTCTTGCCGTTATAGATGATTTGATTGCTATCATCGTAATTGCAATCTTCTATGCGTCAAGTATTCACATGATGTATTTAGGTGCAGCTGTCGTAGTTGTAGCTGCTTTAATCTATTGTAATAAGCAAGGATATGTACGACCTTTACCATATATCATTCTAGGGTTTATCCTTTGGTATTGTGTATTAAAATCTGGTTTACATGCAACTATGGCTGGTGTAATCTTAGCTATGACAATTCCTTCAAAAGGCAAACGAGGCCGTAAGTATGTTCGCCCAATGCAACATTGGGAACATTTATTGTCCAATTGGGTTAGTTTTTTAATTGTACCAATATTTGCATTCTTTAATGCTGGTGTAGATTTACGTAATGTATCTGTTAATGACTTAACGCATCCTGTAGTGCTTGGTGTTGCATTAGGCCTTATTATAGGGAAACAAATAGGTATTTTTGGTGCAGTATTTGCGATGGTGAAATGTGGCCTTGTACCAATGCCGACAGAAGCTAATTGGAAGCATGTATATGGTACTGCGATTGTATGTGGTATAGGCTTTACAATGAGTATCTTCGTATCTATCTTGGCATTTGAACCCGGTCACGCTCAAGAAATGGCAAAAGGTGGCGTTATACTTGGCTCATTAATCTCTGCATTATTCGGCTACATCTTCTTAAGACTTGTTGGTGCAAACCGAAAAGAATGTCATATTGGTGTATACCATAACTGCTAAAATTGAATAAAACTATTAAATCTCCATTATAGACTGAAGAGTATTTCCGACTTTAGAAGTAATCTAAGCGAATATTCTTGCAGGATATAATGGAGATTTTCATTGGTATCTTATAATTTTATGATATATATGTAATACACCCTTAAAACTATACTATAACTATAATTTAATATATATGAATTATTGATATTAATAGAACTTTTATGGTTTATAGATTATTTAAAACTGTATAGTATACTACTTAATGTAAGGTGAGGTGTATATGATAAAAAAAATAATTATTACATGTACGCTTGTTTGTATGATTGTAATGGTATCCTCTGTATCATTAGCAAAAACTATTGATCGGGGGCAACGAGGGCATCACGTTAGTAAGGTGCAAACCATGTTAAAGCATCAAGGTTTTTTACATGATTCTATAGATGGCATTTACGGTCATAATACAGAACAAGCTGTTCGAAAATTTCAAAAATCTAAAGGGCTCCCTGTAGATGGTCGTGTTGGTCCTGCTACGATGAATGCTTTGGAAAAGATGGAGACTCGTTATGGAGGCCATGGCACAGAACGCAATCATAATGGAGTGCCTAATAAATACTCTAAAGTTTTAACGATGGAGGCTAGTGGCTATTCATCTCAAGATCCTGGCAACGGAAAATATACAGCTACAGGTAGTCGTCTACGGAAGGGACTTGTGTCTGTAGACCCTAAATTAATTCCTTTGGGAACGCGATTATATATTGAAGGTTATGGCTATGCTGTAGCTGACGATGTAGGTGGTGCTATTAAAGGGCATCGCATTGATTTAGCTTTTGATTCTCGTGCAGAAGCATTACAGTTTGGACGTCAATCTGTAAAGGTTTATATTTTATAATGATAACTCTCTAGTTTTATATGATTATATGATAGATGTATAGACTACAATCATATTCTTGTATAAAATGCTAGAGAGTTTTTTTCTTTACCGAATTATAATGTATTCAAAACCTCGAATATTCGGAAATTATGGTATAATAAATAATAGATATATGATGATGACTCATGATGTTAAATTAATGAGCATACTCAATAGTTATATGATGAATAGTAAAGGATAATCCTATGGATAAAGTACGGCGTGTAGAACGAATGGTGGCAATGACAAAACTGTTAGTTGATTCACCGCAAAAATTGATTCCTTTAAATTACTTTTTGCGACTTTTTTGGCATGGCTAAATCAACGGTTAGTGAAGATTTGACATGTGTAAGGCAGTCTATGGAACACTTTCAACTGGGGACCTTAGAAACGGTGGCCGGTGTAGCTGGTGGGGTACGATTTATTCCGCATCGTAAGGGAACACAAGCGAACGATATTTTACGCGATGTACAAGCTCGTTTAATGGAGCCAGATCGCATCATTCCAGGTGGTTTTATTTATATGTCTGATATCTTATATGATTGGCACGTAATGACACGTCTGGGTGAGATTATTATGACTCGTTTTGTGAACCGTGAACCAGACTATATTTTGACTGTAGAAACAAAGGGGATCCCTTTGGCTGTAATGGTAGCGAGAGCTTTCAATAAACCACTTGTTATTGCTAGACGTGATAGTAAGGTAACAGAAGGTTCTGCTATTAGCATTAATTATGTAACAGGTTCCTCTGGGCGCATTCAAACTATGACACTAACTAAACGGGCAATTCCTCCTAATGCGAAGGTGTTAATTATCGATGACTTTATGAAAGCTGGCGGTACTGCTAAGGGGCTTAAAGAATTAGTTCTTGAAATGAGTGGGGTCGTTGTTGGCACAGGTGTTCTTGTAGCTACAGCTGAACCAAGTCCGAAATTGATCGATGATTATGAATCACTATTTACTTTTTATGGTATCGATGAAAATACAAAGAAAATTAGTATAGAGCCTGTGTTAGATGAAGAGTAAATCATTAATATTAGGAAGATTATAGGCTGATATAATGGTTTATATTGAGTATTAACCTATGGGCTAAATAATGACGTAAAGAATATTTAAAATGGTATAGAGATATAAGAGATAACAGATAGGAGATTACTATGAATATTGCAAGCCTTATTTTAGCTGCTGGTAAGGGCACGCGTATGAAGTCTAAATTGCCAAAAGTGTTACACAAGGTCGGCGGTAAGGCGATGGTAGAACGCGTTCTTGAAACGGTTCAATCCATTGGTACCAATCGCGATGTTGTTATCGTTGGTTTTGGTGGCGATGCAGTGCAAAATTACTTGGGAGAGCGTGCTGAATTTGTTCGTCAAGAAGAACAAAATGGTACAGGTCATGCAGTTAAGATGGCTCAACCAGTACTTGGTGATTATGATGGTACAATCTTATTGTTATGCGGTGATACTCCCCTGGTTACAAAAGAAAGTTTAGAAGCACTTTTAGAAGAACATAAAAATTCCGGTGCAGCAGCTACAATCTTAACTGCTCATATGCCGGATCCAACTGGTTATGGACGTATCATTCGTAATGAAGCGGGTTCTGTAGTTCGTATCGTAGAACAGAAAGATGGTAAACCTGAAGAATTAGCGGTTCAAGAAGTAAATACAGGTATGTACGCTTTTGATAGTAAAAAATTATGGCCTTGCTTAGATCAATTATCTGATGATAATGCCCAAGGTGAATTGTATATTACTGATGTAGTTGGTATTCTCGTAAATGGTGGCGACAAGGTAAGTGCATACATGACTAAGGATTTTGAAGAATCTTTAGGTGTAAACTCACGTTTGCAATTAGCAGAGGCTGAAGCTATATTAAAACATCGTAAAAATGTTGAGTTAATGACTGCTGGCGTAACAATTATTGATCCTGAAAATACCTATGTGGCTCCTGAGGTAACAGTAGGTGCAGATACAATTTTGCATCCTGGTACAATTCTTGAAGGTGATACCGTGATTGGTGAGCGTTGTGAAATTGGACCACATACTCGTTTGACGAATGTAAAAGTCGGCAATGATACGATTATCCATTTTACTTATGGTCATGACTGTGAAGTAAAAGACGGTGTAGATGTAGGTCCATATGCCCATTTGCGTCCAAATACAGTTTTAGGTAATAAGGTTCATGTAGGTAACTTTGTAGAGGTTAAGAACTCTATTGTTGGGGAAGGTACCAAGTTTCCACATCTCTCCTATATCGGCGATAGTGATGTTGGGGCCGGTGTTAATATTGGCTGTGGCACTATTACCGTAAATTATGATGGGAAAGTTAAGCATCGTACGACTATTGGTGATGGTGCATTTGTTGGTTGTAATAGTAACTTAGTAGCTCCTGTAACAATAGGTAATTATAGCTATGTAGGTGCGGGCTCAACTATTACTAAAAACGTACCAGATAAGGCCTTGGCGGTAGGTCGTAGCAAGCAAATTGTGAAAGAAAATTGGGTAACAGAGGATACTTTCAAAAAGAAATAAAAAAAATCTCATATTTTTTAACACAATTAGGTCAAAATAGTATACAATAAAAAGGCAATAGTGTGTATCTGTAATGTATGGATTATGGATAAGTAACCAGTATAGGAGCAAATGAAAGGGTAACAAAATGGCATTTGAAGACGGCAAAAAACTCAAGATTTTCACAGGTAATGCAAATCCTGCATTGGCAAAGGAAATTTGTGATTATTTAGGGTTGCCTTTAGGTGAAGCATTTGTAGGTCGTTTTAACAATGGCGAAGTACAAATAATGATTGATGAAAGCGTACGTGGCAAAGATGTATTTATCATTCAACCAACTAGCTATCCTGTAAATGATAATTTAATGGAACTCATGGTTATGGCTGACGCGTTAAAACGAGCTTCTGCACGTCATATCACTGCAGTAGTTCCTTACTATGGCTATGCTCGCCAAGACCGTAAGACTCGCGGTCGTGAGCCGATTACAGCTAAATTAGTAGCTAATTTGATGCAAACGGCAGGTATTACACGTCTTGTAACAATTGATTTGCATGCAGGACAAATTCAAGGTTTCTTTGATGTGCCTGTAGATCATTTGTTTGGCGCATCTATTTTGGCTAAATATATTAATGAAAAAAATATGGAAGATATTATCGTTGTATCTCCTGACCTTGGCGGTGTTACAAGAGCTCGTGATTTGGCTGACCGCATTGGTGCACCGATTGCAATCATTGAGAAAAAACGCCCTGAACCAGGTGTGGCTAAAGTTATGAATCTCATCGGTGATGTTGCAGGTAAAAACTGTATTATTATCGATGATATCGTAGATACAGCTGGATCCTTGGTTGAAGGTGCTAAAGCATTGGAAGAATTCGGTGCTAAATCCGTTACCGCCGCTGTTACACATGCAGTGTTGACAGATCCGGCAAGTGAACGAATTGCAATTCCAATATTAAGGAACTTATCGTTACTAATACTATTCCATTGCCGGAAAATTGCAACTTACCAAATATTACGCAATTATCCGTAGCTCCATTGTTGGGTGAAGCAATTATGCGTATCTTCCATGAAGTGTCTGTAAGTAATTTATTTGATAAATAATAGGTGATTTTTGAAATTAGTAGTAGGCCTCGGTAACCCCGGCAAGCAATACGAAAAGACAAAACATAATATTGGATTTATGGTTATTGATGCCATTGCCGATAGTGTCCCTCACACGCCTTGGAGAGAGGAGCAACGTGCTGAGGTATGCAGTATTACCGTAGATGGTGAAAAAGTATTGCTTGTAAAGCCGCAAACATTTATGAATCTAAGTGGTGAGTCTGTAGGACCGTTAATGCGGTACTACAAAATTGATCCATCTGATGTGTATTGTATCTATGATGACATGGATTTACCTATAGGTAAGTTGCGTATTCGACCAAATGGTAGTTCGGGTGGACATAATGGGATTAAATCCTTAATTTCCCATATAGGAACAGAAAATTTTCCTCGATTCCGCGTGGGAATTGGACGTCCGTTACCACAATGGACTGTCATTGATCACGTTTTAGCACCATTTAGTGAAGAGTCGCAAGAGAAGGTACAAAAAGGTATTAAGGATACGGTAAAAGCCGTATTAGGCACCCTAGAGGTAGGTATGGATAAAGGCATGAATCAATTCAATCCTAAACGTCGTCCACAGCGATAAATACATGCATAAGGGCATGAGTCTCATTGAGATTCATGCCCTTTTTACGAGGTACATATGAGTAATCAAGAAAAAATGCCTTTTGTAGAGGCTTTAGAATCATATAAAGAACAACATTTCGTGCCCTTTCATACACCAGGTCATAAGATAGGCGTTGAAGCACCTCAACTATTAAAGAATTGGATGGGGCCAGCGTTACCCTATGACTTAGGTGTTATGTATGCTTTAGATGATTTACATGAACCTGAACGGGAATTAAAAGAAGCGCAAGACTTAACAGCAGAGTTATATGGAGCTGATTGTTGTTGGTTTTCTATTAATGGTACTACAGCTTTGATTGAAGCCATGATTATGGGGACTGTAGGGCCTGATGAAATCATTATCATTCCTCGAGAAGCACATCGTTCCGTTATTAGTGGGCTTGTCCTCTCAGGAGCCAAACCAGTATATATGGACTGTGATTTTGATGAACGCTGGGGAATTCCACTAGGTGTATCATTAGAAAATGCTATCAAATCAATGGATGCACATCCAGAGGCAAAGGCGATTCTTTTAGTTTATCCAAACTATTATGGCGTGGGCATAGATATTGTTAATATCATACAAGAGGCTCATAAGCGGGGACTTATTGTACTTGTTGATGAAGCTCATGGGCCTCATTTGCCGTTCTCTGAAAGTTTACCTATAGAGGCTATAGAGGCTGGAGCAGATTTGGTGGCTCAAAGTACACATAAATCTGTTGGCTCTTTGACACAAACATCTTGGCTATTAGGGCAAGGTAAAAAAAAATTGATAAGCGGCGTATTACGCAAATGCATCAAATGCTACAAAGTACGAGTCCAAACTATATTTTCCTTGCTTCCTTAGATATGGCGCGCCATCAATTAGCCACAGCAGGTAATGATTTAGTAAGTCGTGGACTAGAGTTGAGTATGTACTTACGTGAGGAACTCAATAAAATTTCTGGTATTGCTACTATGGAATATACAGATATTCAAGAGCGGGTAATAAATTATGATTGTACTAAGGTGCTGATTGATGCAAAAGGCTTAGGTTTAACAGGTGTAGAATTTGAACATTTATTGCGCAATCATCGTATCGAAGTGGAGTTAGTACAGGCAAATCATGTGTTAGTGCTTATTACCATAGGTGATACAAACGAGTCTGTAACTGCTCTTATTAAGGCTGTACAAGCTGTAAGTGAAAAGGTGTTACGTACATTTAAAGAATTTAATAATACAGAGGAAGAGCAATTGCAAGACATTAGTAAAGATTCTGCGCTGCTGCCAGCGCCTATTGTGCGCATAACCCCTCGTAATGCTATGTATGCAAATCGTGAGCAAATACCGTTAAAAGAAGCACTTCATCGTATTGCAGGGGAGACAATTGCTTATTATCCACCGGGGATTCCCTGTGTAGCAGTAGGTGAAGAGATTAGTGCCTCTGTGTTACAATATATAGAGAATCGAAAGGCTCTAGGTTATGTACCTAATGGGTCTGATGATATGACATTGGAAACAATTTGGGTGTTACAGGAGTAATTATGGGGACTTTGATTATATTAGAAGGCGGAGACGGCAGCGGTAAGGCTACACAAACTAAACTCTTAGTAGAACGCTTGACCAAAGAAGGGCATGCCGTTAAGTCTGTGAGCTTTCCAAACTATGATAGCGGCGCCGCTATGCCTATTAAAATGTATTTAGCTGGTGAATTTGGTAAGAATGTACATGATGTAAATCCTTATGTGGCAAGCTCCATGTACGCTATCGATCGATTTGCTTCCTTTAGAACTGATTGGGAACAGTTTTACAAAAATGGGGGAATCATCATTGCAGATCGTTATACAACGTCTAACATGGTGCACCAAATGGTAAAATACGATAATCCGAAGGAACGCACTGCATTTTTAGATTGGCTTGAAGATTTTGAGTTCCAAAAATTTGGCTTGCCTAAACCTGATGCGGTATGCCTTTTAGATATGCCCCTTGAAGTGAGCGAAGCCCTTATGGCGGAGCGCACTGGTAAAACAGGAGGCAATACTGGTGATATTCACGAAGGAAATCATGCATATTTAGTAGCCGTTCACGGTGCGTATGAAGAATTAGTAAAGCGTTATCAATGGCACCGCATACCTTGTGCTTATAAAGCTAAGTCTAGTCAGTATACGTTGCGTACTATTGAAGAAATTCATAATGATGTATATAGTGTAGTAGAAAATCTACTACCTTAGAAAAAAAGGCGACTCTTTTAAAAGTCGCCTTTTTCCTATATAATATTAATATTGAGCATGTATTGATAGGAGGCGCTATGACATATTTTGATTCTATAATTGGTCAAGATTCGATTAAGGCACACCTATCTGAACTTGTAAGTCGTAATACATTACCTCATAGTCTCTTGTTTTATGGCGAATCTGGTCTTGGCAAGCTAGATATGGCCATAGGCCTAGCGTCTTTATTACTAGGACGTCAAGTATTCTCTCAACCTAAGGGGGAATCTTATTTAGCAGAGGTTAAGGAAGCCCGTTTAGCAAATGGGGATACGGAAAAGCGTATCGAAGCCGAAGGATTACCTATCTATATGGATAAGGGTGATGCCTTTTGGATTCGCCCTATGAAAACAACCTTAAAGGTAGAGCAGTGGTATTCATTATTACAAGATCATCTGTCTGTGGCGGGCAATGGGAACCGCGTTGTCATTGTGGAGGACTTTCACACAGCCAATGCAGTCATGGCAAATTCTATGCTAAAAACCATTGAGGAACCGCCCGAACAGGTGTACTTCATCATTATTACGAACAAGATTAACACCGTATTGCCTACCATCATTTCTAGATGTATGGGCGTTGGTTTTAACAGTGTTGATGTAGATACGATTCGCACCGCTTTTGTAGCGCGTGGAATTACCGGTGATATAGAACAGGCTTTGTTAGCTGGTCATGGTAATCCACAATTGGTGGAAAAACTGGCGACACAAGATTGCATTGAAATGCTAGAGTTAGCCGTTAAGGTGATGGACATATTAGCTTTTGAAACGCGATGGTTTACTATGATTTCCTTAGCTTGTGAAAGCTTATCTCGTGAAAGCCTAGCGGAATTGATGCACTGGCTACGCCTTGTAAGTAGAGATATGATGGCTATTAAAATGGGTGCTCAAGATACGCAATTACAAGTACCTATGTACAAAACTCAATTATTACGATTATTACCGCGCTGGTCCATGCAAGCATTGGCTAAGGTTATTACCGAAACATTGCAAGCAGAACGGGCTTTGCGCTTACATATAAAAACCGCTCTCGTGGTGGACGGTCTTAGTATCGCCCTTCATGATGCTCGGGAGGAGGATTAAATGCTAACCATAGTTGGCGTACGCTTTAAAAAGGCGGGAAAGATTTATTATTTTCAGCCTGAACAATTAGAACTATCCGTTGGGGATGGGGTTATCGTTGAAACAGCACGTGGTGTAGAATACGGCACGGTTGTGATTGGACCCAAAGAGGTCTTTGAAGATTCTGTTGTTGCCCCTGTGAAACCTGTTATTAGACAGGCAACTTCTAAGGATTTGAAACAAATTGAGAAGAATAAAGAGCGCGAAGAAAAAGCCTTTGAAATTTGTCTCGAAAAAATTGAAAAACGCAAGTTACCGATGAAACTTATCAATGTGGAATACACATTTGATATGAATAAGATTATATTCTTCTTTACTGCAGATGGCCGTATTGACTTCCGTGAGCTCGTTAAAGATTTGGCAACTATATTTAGAACGCGCATCGAGTTACGCCAAGTGGGTGTCCGTGATGAGGCTAAAGTACTAAATGGTATTGGTGCTTGTGGTCGACCTTTGTGTTGTTCAAATTTCTTAGGTGACTTTACGCCTGTATCGATTCGCATGGCAAAGGATCAAAATTTGAGCTTAAATCCTACGAAGATTTCTGGTGTATGTGGTCGATTGATGTGTTGCCTTAACTACGAAGATGATTTATATAAAAAAGGTGGCGACCTATATGTGAAGAAGGAACGCCCTCAATCTCCTCAAGATATAGCACCTCCTGGCATTGGTAAGGAGGTTGTTACCGATGAAGGTATTGGTAAAGTTTTAAAGGTAAATCATCATAAACATACTGTAAAGGTACAGCTCGAAGCGGGCCGTACTATCGATTTGAAATGGTCCGAGGTGGCATTGCCTGATGAATGATCAAGAACGACTTGATGATTTAATTATCGATGGCTTACAGATTTATCAGCGTTCTGATATGTTTCGCTTTTCCTTTGACGCCATAGCACTCATTCATTTTTGTCGTTTTAATGGTCGTCATACCTATGTTGATCTTGGAACGGGGTCAGGGGTTATGCCGCTTATAGGTACGTCATTAGGGGCAGGTCATATTACAGGTATAGAAATTAATGAAACTCTCGTTGAGTTGGCTAAGCGTAGCGTAGAACATAATCGTAAACAAGATGTGGTAAATATATTATGTGGCGATTATCGACATATGACATATCGCGATATACAAGATAAGCCTTTTGATGGTGTTATTGTTAATCCCCCTTTTTATGATTGTGAAAGCGGTGCAAAGCCTACATCTGAAGAGCGTACTTTAGCACTTCATGATGGACATACAACTTTATGTGATGTTCTGAAATCGGTACAGTCCTTTATTAAATGTAAAGGTCGCTTGTGGATGATTTATAGTGCTAGTCGCTTGCAATATGTATTACATGAACTAGAAAAGTTTAACTTCCAAGCAAAACGAATTCGGTTTGTTCATGGTATGCTAGATAAACCAGCAAAATTAGTTTTGATAGAGTCTATTTTTCAAGGTCAGGCAGGTCTTGTACTTGAGCCACCACTCATCGTTTACAAAAAAACGAATGTGTATACGAAGGAGGTGTCCTCTTGGTATGAACGATAATGAATGGGGCACCTTATACTTGGTGCCTACACCGATTGGTAATTTAGAAGATATGACGTATCGATCTGTTCGTATTTTGGGTGAGGTAGATGCTATCGCGGCTGAGGATACGCGTCATACGGGCATATTGTTAAAACATTTTGATATTAAAAAGCCTTTGATTTCTTATCATGAACATAATAAGGAGGAAAAAGGTGCTTATATTTTGGAGCTTTTGTTAGAAGGACAGTCGATTGCTTGCGTTAGTGATGCGGGGATGCCGGCTATTTCTGATCCAGGGGCAGACCTTGTAACAAAGGCCATTGAAGAAGGCATAACTGTAGTTCCATTACCAGGAGCCAATGCGGCGTTAACAGCACTCATTGCATCAGGTTTAGATACTAAATCCTTTACCTTTGCAGGGTTCTTGCCTAAACGGGGGAAACATCGTATTGAAGAATTAAAAAGACTTTCACAAGTGACGGGAACCTTGCTGTTTTACGAAGCCCCGCATCGACTACAAGAGGTTTTACAAGATATGTATGAAGTCTTTGGTAATCGCTCCATAACGGTGGCAAGGGAACTGACGAAGAAGTTTGAAACCTTTGTACGCACGGATCTGGAAAGCCTTGTAAAGGATTTAGAACAGCTCACCTATAAAGGTGAATTTGTCCTCATCGTAAGCGGTGCTGATACAGTGGAGCCCGATACTAGTGAAGTGGTGGATGAACTAATATCTTATGAAGATGCTGTGCAAGCCCTTGTAGATACTGGGGTACCTAAAAAAGAAGCTATTCGCCAGGTGGCAAAGCGTTTTAACGTTTCCCGCCGGGATGTATATAATATTGTAGAACGTTAAACCTTCCCATTCGAAGGTTAGAAGGAGGCTCATCATGGGAGACACAAAGAAAACGTATTATATTACGACACCTATTTATTATCCAAGTGCTAAGTTGCACATTGGTCATACGTATTGTACATCTGTAGCCGATACAATCGCACGTTTTAAACGATTAGCAGGATATGATGTACGTTTTTTGACTGGTTCAGATGAACATGGCCAAAAAATCCAACGTGCTGCAGAAGCACAAGGCATTACTCCTCTTGAATATACTACAAATATTGTAAATGGTTTTAAAGCATTGTGGGAAAAAATGCATATTTCCAATGACGATTTTATTCGGACTACCGATGAACGTCATGAAAAGGTTGTTCAAGCGTTATTTACAAAAGCTTATGAGAAGGGCGATATTTACAAAGCCGAATATGAAGGCTGGTATTGTACACCGGACGAAACTTTTTGGACAGAGCAGAAGCTAGGACCTAATCATACTTGTCCGGATTGCGGTCGCCCTGTAGAGCGTGTTAAAGAGGAAAGTTATTTCTTCAAACTCGGTAAATATACGGATCAATGGCTTAAGTTTATTGAAGAGAATCCTGACTTTATTCAGCCTGAATCTCGTCGTAATGAGATGATTCAATTTGTAAAGCAAGGTCTAGAAGACTTGGCGGTGTCTCGTACATCCTTTGATTGGGGAATCAAGGTCCCATTTGATCCTAAACATGTAGTATATGTTTGGTTCGATGCATTAGTGAACTATATTAGTGCACTTTCTCCATTTGATGGTGATGGTGAACTATAAAAAAATACTGGCCTGCAGATCTTCATTTAGTGGGGAAGGAAATCGTACGTTTCCATACTATTATTTGGCCTATGATGCTCATGAGCCTTGAGTTGCCATTACCAAAAAGGTATTTGGACACGGTTGGATGATTGTAGATGGTACAAAGATGAGTAAATCCTTGGGGAACGTAATCGATCCAATCCCATTGATTGATACATATGGTGCAGATTCTTTGCGTTATTACTTATTAAGCGAGATTACGTTAGGTAATGACGGCAAACTTTACGTTACCTAACTTCGTTACAAAAATTAATGCAGATTTATCTAATGATTTAGGTAACTTTATTAAACCGTACTATTGCGATGATTGAAAAATACCATGGTGGTGTGATTACAAAATGCGATGATATGGATGATTTGGACCGTGATGTATCTACATTAGCCGTTCAAACTGCAAAAGATTTTGAAGCGGCGATGGAAAATATGGAGCTTAATAAAGCTATCAAAACTGTATGGGCTTTTATTGGTCGCATGAATAAATACATTGATGAAACAATGCCTTGGGTATTGGCTAAATCTGAAGATGCGCATGATAAAGCGCGCTTGCAATCTGCTATGTATCACTTGGCAGAGGCATTGCGTATCATTGCCATCTTAGTAAGCCCTGTAATTCCTGTAGGAGCTCCAAAAATCTGGGAACAATTAGGGCTTACAGGTTTTGAAGCGGCTACGTTGGAAGATGCTAAAACTTGGGGATTATTGGCAACAGGTACTAAGGTTGTAAAAGGTGAGCCTATCTATCCACGTTTTGAAGTTCCTGAAATGGTAGATGTAGTTGTTACAGAAGAAGTTGAAGAAGCTGTAGATACATCTAATATTCCACCATTAAAAGAAAATATTACCTATGATGACTTTGAGAAACTCGATCTTCGTGTAGCTAAAGTTATAAGCTGTGAAAAGGTGCCTAAGTCCAAGAAGTTGTTGAAATTTGTATTGGATATCGGTATTGAAGAACGTACCGTATTAAGTGGTATTTCCCAATATTATGAACCGGAGACTATGGTTGGTAAAAAGGTAATCTATTTGTCTAACTTGGCTCCTAAAAAGATGATGGGCATTGAGTCTTATGGTATGATTTTGTCCGCCTCTGATTGGGAAGAACATTTAGAGGTAACAAATATCGAATCATTACCGGCAGGAAGTGTGGTTAAATAATGAAACTTTTTGATACACATGCTCATGTAAATGATGGGCGCTTTGATAATGATCGTAATGAGATGTTACAAGCCTGCTTTGATACAGGTGTAGAATATATTATGATTCCTGGTGTTGATAGAGGTACCGTTGAGTCTGGTTTAGCTTTGGCTAAACAGTACGATCAATTATATGCTGCTGTAGGGACTCATCCCCATGAATCAAAGGACTTTACAGAAGAAGACTACGAGTTTTATAAGGAACAAGCTCTTAACAATGATAAGGTACGTGCTATTGGTGAAATTGGACTAGATTATTACTATGATTTTTCTGACCGTGAAACACAAAAACGCGTATTTATTCGTCAGTTAGAGCTTGCTCGTGAAGTAGAACTCCCGATTATTATCCATGACCGCGATGCACATGGTGATATTATGAATATCTTGCGCAATGAAGGGAAGGATAACTGGGGCATTTTCCATTGCTATTCTGGTAGCTGGGAGATGGCAAAAGAAGCCATTAAAATGGGCTTTTATATTTCCTTTGCAGGTCCTGTAGTATTTCCTAAGTCTACAAATCTTAAGGAAGTGGCAAGACAAGTGCCATTAGAACGAATCCTCATTGAAACCGATTCACCGTATTTGACACCACCACCATTTAGAGGCCGTCGTAATGATCCAAGTAAAACTCAGTTTGTGGCAGAAGAAATTGCAAGCCTTAAAGGGCTCGATGTAGATGAGTTTTGTGAAATTGCTTTTTAATAATGGTAAACGAGTATTTGGTATCGAGTAAATGTAGAAACTAGTTCATAAGATTATTAGCGAATAAAATATCTGTTTGGCTTTAATTACTAAGTTTTTGCGTATAAAGTATTAGAATACATGATAAAACTAAATTAGAATTATAAATTATAAAACGCGGTTCTCCCTTATCGGTGAGAATCGCGTTTTTCTATGGTATACTAAAGTATATTCAGACTGAACAGAAGTAAGATGAGGATAGCAACATGAAACGTATTGCATTTATAGATTTAGGCTCGAACTCAGTTCGTTTTGTCATATATGAAATTTCTAAGACTGGTAGTTATCGACTGATATATCAAGAGAAAGAAAGTGTACGTCTCAGTGAGAATATGTGGGGAACTCACGAACTGACCAAAGAAGCTATGGAACGCTCTTTGCGTGCTCTAAAAGGTTTTTGTACACATGGCTGATGCAATGGAGGCAAATACGATTAAAGCTGTTGCTACCGCAGCAGTACGTTTGGCTAAAAAAATGGGGATGCTTTTATTAAATCCGTAAAAGAACGAACGGGTTTGGATTTAGAATGTATTGCTGGTGAAGAAGAGGCTCGCCTGGGGTTTCTTGGCGTTATCAATACCATTGGACTTAAGGATTTTATTATTTTTGATTTAGGTGGTGCCAGTACCGAGATAACCCTTGTACGAAATCGTCATATTACAAAAATCGGTGAGCTTGCCGATAGGGGCCCTTACCTTAACAGGTACCTATCAAAAAGGGGATGAATATACTCCTAAAGAACTTGATAAACTGACGAAAGTTGTAAAGAAAACGATTAAGGAACATACATGGCTTCGCAATGTGAAATTACCGCTTCTTGGTATCGGTGGCACTGCTCGTAATATTGCTAAAATGGATCAACGCAAGTTATCTTATCCTATTACAAAGCTACATAATTATGAAATTCCATATCATAGATTCCATGAAATTTTGGAAGAAGTAAAAGGCAAAACTCTAGAGGAGCGCAAAAAGATTAGTGGTTTATCATCGGAGCGCGCTGATATCATTATTGCAGGTCTCACTATCGTAGAAGAATTATTTAACTACGTAAATACTAAAACACTCGTTGTTGGTGGTTGTGGTTTGCGAGAAGGTTTATTTTACGACTATTATGGAGCGCACTACTTAGGTGGTAACTCTATTATTGATGATATTTTAGTACATTCTGCAGAGAATGTATTATTAGGTATGACTAAACATGAGTTAGTTCATGCTAAATATATTACAGATTTAGCTATTAAACTGTATGATGAATTAGAACCACTTCATAGAGCTGATAAAAATACAAGACGTTGTTTGATTGCGGCTAGCTTATTACATGATATTGGTAAACGGATTAATTATTATAGTCATGCCCGACATGGCTGTTATATGCTTGTCAATAGTAATTTATATGGGCTTTCCCATATTGAACAAGCTTTTAGCGCGTTCCTTGTTATGAACTCTCATGGTTTGACGCCAAAAGAGTATAAAAACTTCTTATACGGTAAATTGTTAGATCAAGAACAGCGTTTGTTGGGACAAAAAATATCTATTATTCTAGCCTTGGCTGAAGCTCTTGATGAAAGTCATGAACAATTCATTCGCCATTTATCCGTGAATCTAAAATATACTAGTGTACAATTAGTAGTAACCTATTTGAACGGTCGCGATATAAGTGTCACAAAAGCGGCTGTAGAGAAATTAGGAAAATCTTTTAAAAAAGAATTCAAGAAAACATTAGAAATAGAGTGGAAGGAAGCTCGTAAGGAGGCATAATGGCATTACCAAAAGCGTTACGATATGCAGTGCTACATGTAGGCTCCAGTAGCATGAGTATTACTATTTTAGAATACAAGGGCATCGATGATGTACGCGTTATAGATTATGCAGCTAGGGAGGTAACCTTTGGGGAAGAATTATTCCAAACCTCTCGTTTAAGTTTTGAAACGATTGAGGAAATTTGTCATATATTAAAGGGATATAAACAATTAATGGCTGATTACGGTGTGAGTCGCTCTAGATTATATGGTACTACTGTAATACGTGAAGCCGCTAATCGTCGTAGTATTCTGGACCAAATTTATATTCAAACAGGTATGCGTGTTGAGGTTATCGACATGCCTAAAGAGGTGTATTACAAATATGCCTTACTATACTACAAGATGACTAATCAGTACCGCTTGACGGATCCTACAAAGGCAACATTATTCCTTGATATTACTTCTGGTGGTGTAGGTTTAACCGTTTGGCGTGGTGAAAGCTTATTATTCCAGCGCAATATGCATAGCGGGTCATTACGTGTTATGGAATCTTTTAATCGCAACCAACGTTCCTCTACATCGTTTCCAATGGCTATTACTGAGTATTTACATCGCATGATAGGCCCATTACGGGAGGAGCTTAAGACCTTCAATATTAATAGTGTTATTTTATCAGGCGATGAAGCTCAATATATGGCGCGTCTCATGGGAGATGGCAGTAATAAGGACGATATTATTACAATTGAACCAGAACGTTTTAAGGGCTTCATCAAATCCTTTGATGGTGTAACAGCCACTAAGTTGATCAATCGATATAAACTACCTGAATATAAGGCGAATATTTTGATGCCTACTATGATTTTATTTAATGAAATTATAACAGCTATAGAGCCTAAATCGTTGATTTTTAGTAGCTTCTCCTTCTCTCAAGGAATAAGCTGGTTCTATGGCGTTGAGGCGGAAAATAATCCCTTTATGTACCAATTGCGTGAGCAAAATGCTCAATTAGCTCGTGCTGTTGCCGCTAGATATCATACAGACAGCATTCATGATGCTGAGGTGGAACGTTTCAGTTCTTTATTTTGTAAAACATTACGCCATAAAGGTTTACCGGAGCGGTGGGGTTACTTATGCCGCATTGCAGCTATATTGTGTTCTGTAGGCAAGTTTGTTAATTTACGAAACCATGGAGAGCATGCGTATCATATTGTGATGGGCACAGATATTTTTGGGCTTTCAGAAGAAGAAAAACAAGTAGTTGCAAATGTCGTATTTTATCACTATAAGGGAACTCCATCTGATGATGATACATATTTTAATTCCTTAACAGAATTACAAAAGATTCAGGTTACAAAGTTAGTAGCTATCATTCGTGTGGCCTGTGCTCTCGACGCAGGGAGTAACCAAAAAATCTCAGATGTTATATTGGAAGAGCGCGATAATGTATTGTATGTATTCTGTCGCACTAATGAGGATATTTCTCTAGAATGGTGGACGTTTAATCGAGATGCTGAATATTTTACAGAAGTATTTGGTATGGAACTTATGCTTGTAAGAGGAGGTGACCGCCATGTTCAGTAATGCTAAATATTATTTTAATCGTGAATTATCTTGGCTAAAATTTAATCAGCGTGTACTATTAGAGTCCATAGATCCAAATACTCCGCTGTTGGAGCGGTTGCGTTTTATTGCTATTGCTAGTTCTAATTTAGATGAGTTTTTTATGATTCGAGTGGCTGGCTTACGTCATCAAGTTGTGAATGGCATTGTTAAATATGATGCAGCCCATATGGATGCAAAAGCACAATTAAAGGCGATTGATGAATCTGTACAACGTCTTGTTTCCATGCAAAGCACGTATTTAAATAATGTACTGACTGAACTAGAGGCTCATGGCTTTTTCTTTACCCATCCTGATACACTAGATGTAAAAACAAAAGCTTGGCTACGCCATTATTTTGAGGAACATATATACCCCGTAGTAACACCATTGGCTGTTGACTCGGGGCATCCATTTCCATTTTTAACAAATCATACCATTAATGCAATTGTACGTATCTTTCAAATACAAGAGGATGGGACTAAGGATTACAAGATTGCTATCTTGCCAATACCATCTGTATTAGATCGAATCATTGAAGTTCCAAGCCGTGGTAATAAGGAACATCGATTTGTTTATCTAGAAGATGTCATTACTTATTATGCAAATCAATTTTTTTCCAAGGTTATGGTATTGAAGATTATATGGTTTTCCGTATTACTCGTGATGCAGACCTTGAAATAGATGAGGAAGAAGCAACAGATTTGCTATCTGAAGTAGAGGCATCCTTGCGGCGTCGCCGTCGTGGTGATGCGGTACGTCTTGAAGTTTGTGGAGAGATAAAGGATCACTTATTAGACTTTGTCCTTACAAGTGTAGAATTAGAGCAAAAGGACGTATATCGCATTGATGGACATTTGGATTGCCGTATGTATTTTGATTTCTGTAATTATCCAGGTTATGATAAGCTCCGATATGAACCGTTTGATCCTAAGATTCCTAGTGAATTAGTTGATTATGAAGGTGATAGCTTATTTTCTATTATTGGTAAGCAAGATCTTTTTGTTCATCATCCCTTTGAATCTTTTGCAGTGGTTGAGCAATTTATTGCACAAGCAGCTATAGATCCTGATGTATTGGCCATTAAACAAACATTATATCGCGTTAGTGGGGATTCTCCGATTATTGCGTCCTTAATAAAAGCGGCAGATAATGGGAAACAAGTAACCGTCCTTATGGAGGTTAAGGCGCGGTTTGATGAAGAAAACAATATTCATATGGCTCGTCGACTCGAAAAAGCGGGATGTCATGTTATTTATGGTTTGAAAGGTCTTAAGACACACTCTAAAATTACTATGGTGGTACGCCGGGAAACGGATGGTATTAGGCGGTATGTCCATCTAGCAACGGGAAACTATAATGGTAAAACAGCTCGCATGTATACTGATTGTGGTATATTTACTTGTAATGATGAGTATGGTGATGATGCGTCACGTTTCTTTAACTTGATTTCTGGATATTCTGACCCACCAATTTGGAATAAGTTTATTGTAGCGCCTTTAAATTTACGTGAAAAAATTATGGAACTTATTGACCGTGAAATCGAGTTTGCTAAGAATGGGGAAGAAGCCTATATCATTGGTAAGATGAATTCTCTGCTCGATAAAAAGGTCATTGCTAAGTTGTATGAAGCTTCTTCTGCTGGAGTTCGTATCGATCTTATCGTGCGTGGTATTTGTACGCTTCGTCCTGGCATTGCCGGTGTTAGTGATAATATCACAGTACGCTCTATTGTGGGGCGTTTTCTTGAACATCATCGTTTGTTCTACTTCCGTAATGGAGGGAATGAAAGTCTGTACCTATCTAGTGCAGATTGGATGCCTCGAAATTTGAATGAACGTGTAGAGCTTATGATTCCGATTGAAGATAAACGCCATAAAGAACGGGTAAAAAGTATTTTAGATTTATATTTAGATGATACATTAAAAGCTCATTTTATGAGAGCAGATGGTTCGTATCATAAAATCAATGATCGAGAGAATCCTATATCTGCTCAAGAGGAGCTAATGAAAACTGCTATTGAGCATGAACACAGAGAGTCAATGACGGTCATTGAACGGTTACAACCGATGTTAAAAAAATGAATAGATGATGAAAAAAACCTTAATATATTAGGTAATGAATTTTAATACAATTACATAATATATAAAAAGCCCATTATATGGGCTTTTTTTACTTTCTTATACATTTAAAAATGAGGAGAAAGTGAAGTTTTGAGTGTTCTAGAAAATATTGGTAACAATTGAAAAACACATAAAAAAATACAAATTTAGTAATAAAAAAATCTGTATATACTATATGTGGTATTAGTGTTGTATATATGTACACAATTCGGAATATATTGTATAGTATTTAAAAAAATATAGATATGTACGCATACAGTGGACTTTTATTAAAAAAATACAAAATACAATCTATTACGAATTCAGTATTTATAAAGGGTTTCGTCTTATTGTTAACTTATGGTGTTTGACAGGTTGTATCTATCTGTAGTAGAATAATACCATTACAGGAGGGATTACAACATGAGAATTCATAAGACACACAAGCGATATATTTCGTCTGTTGTTGCCGGATTGATTGTAACAGCTGTAACCATGACCGGTTTTTCTTATAATGATAAAACCGTTACCGTTATGGTAGATGGTGCAGCACACACTGTTAGAACGCATTTAAATTCTAACGAAGGCATTGTACGCGATGCTGGGGTTAAGTTAAATCCAAATGATAAAGTTATTTCTAGTTCATCTACAGTTCAAAATGGAACAACCTTAACGGTTGTTCGTGCTATTCCAGTTTATGTAACTGTAAATGGTAAAACAAGAGCTGTATTCACTACAGAAACAACTGCTCAAGGTGTTGCTAATGAGCTTGGTTTCAAAGCACCTAACTATGTAGTAGTGGGCGATGAAAATGGATCTGTTTTAAGTGGTACACGTATAACAATTGCTCAAGTAACAAGCCGCTCTCTATCTACAGTAGATCAAGAAGTTGCTGTTGAAGTGGTTCGTCAAAAAGATGATACTATGGCTAAGGGCGAAGAAGAGGTTGTTCAAGTTGGTCAACCTGGCTTAGAACGAGTACAACGTGAAACACTATATAGTAATGGTACAGTTATTAAAACTAATGATGTATCTAAAGTAACACAACGTGCAATGGTACCTACAATTATTAAAGAGGGCACTCGTGAGGTGACTACATCTCGTAATGTAGCAGGACGTGCATCTCGCGCTATCGTAATGGAAGCATCTGCTTATCTTGCTGGCGATGGTGATGGTGCTGGTATTACCGCTACGGGTCTACCTGCAGTACGTGGCATTGCCGCAGTAGACCCAGATGTTATTCCATTGGGTACACGTTTATTTATTCCTGGTTACGGTGAAGCTATTGCTGCCGATACAGGTGGTGCTATAGTAGGTAACAAAATCGACCTTGTAATGGACTCTTATGGGGAGGCTATGGACTTTGGTCGCCAAGACGTTACAGTGTACGTTTTGGACTAATATGATGATTTAGAGGGTATATCTATAAGATATATTCTCTTTTTATTGGACCTACTTAGCTCAGTAATATTCAATTATAATAGATATAGTAGAAGGACGCCTTATGATTAAGGCGTCCTTTTTTAGTCTTCAATATATGGAATTAGATATTCGTACTTTGTACCTTTTAATTCATCTTTAGGGATAAATCGTAAAGATGATCCATTGATACAGTAGCGAAGAGAGCCATTAGGACCATCTTCAAATACATGACCTAAAATGAGCATTACCGATGCGGCTACGAACTTCTATGCGATTCATACCATGTGAGTTATCTTGGTAATACTTGATAACATCTTTAGCTATTGGTTTAGTAAAGCTAGGCCAGCCACAATGAGAATCGAATTTATGGGCTGATACAAATAGTGGCTCTCCAGTGGTGATATCTACATAGAGACCCGCTTTAAACTCATCTGTTAGTTCATGGCTGAAAGGCGCATCTGTAGCAGAGTTTTGAGTTACTTCAAATTCTTGTGGCGCTAAAGCCTTTAAATCTTCCTGGGAAGGTTTAGCATATGCATTATCATCGATGAGTGGTTCATCAGATAGACCCAATGGAATGTGACAATAGCCATTAGGATTTTTGTCTAAGTAATCTTGATGGTATTCCTCAGCAGAGTAGTAGTTCTCTAAAGGTAATACTTCGATAGCAAATGGTTTGCCTTCAAAGGCTTGAGCACGTGCTAAGGTACTTTCAATAACGGCTTTATCGGTTGGATCAGTATAATAAATACCCGTACGATATTGAATGCCTACGTCACCACCTTGTTTATTGACACTAAAGGGATCAATAGCACGTAGAAAATATTGAATTAAGTGATCTAAAGATAGTATATCAGCATCGTAAATGACCTTGAGCGCTTCTACGTGCCCACTGTTGTGGCATACATCTTCATAACTTGGATTTTCTGTAGGACCATTGGCATAGCCTACTTCGGTAGAAAGGACACCGGAGATCTTTCTGATATACCCTTGAAGGCCCCAGAAGCAACCACCGCCTAAATATATAGTATGTTCATTCATTTAATCACCCCAAACTTCATGAGCTATTTCTTTGACTAATGCGAGTTTAGCCCATTGTTCTTCTTCGGTCAATTGATTGCCGATTTCACAGGATGCAAAGCCACATTGAGGGGATAAGCAAAGTCTTTCAAGTGGAATATATTTTGTTGCTTCTTTGATACGTTCTTTGATGACTTCTTTATCTTCTAACTCAGGGCGTTTAGATGTGATAAGGCCTAATACAACTTTCTTATTAGGAGAAACTTCACGCAATGGCTCAAAACCTCCAGAGCGATCATCATCAAATTCTAAGTAATAAGCGTCTACATTTTCTTTAGCAAATAGAATAGGTGCAATAGGTTCGTATCCACCACTAGCGGCCCATGTAGAGTTATAGTTACCACGACATACATGTGTAGTAAATGCTAAATCTTTAGGACGACCTTCGAGTGCCAAGTTATTCAAACGTAAATATTTAGCAGTTTCTCCTTCAATGGTTACACTTTTATCCTTTTGACGACCTGTCCAATAAGCATGGTCACAACACATACCCCAAGTACAATCATCAAATTGAATATTGCGGCAACCTGCATCGTAGAGGTCTTTAATTACTTGGCGATAAGCGGCAGCAATATCTTGAATCAATTCTTCTAAATCTGGATAGAAGGAACGTGTTGTAATACCATTGTCTTCACGGAATAACTCTGCCAAAAACTGAGAGGGAGCAGGAATCGTTTGACGCGCCGTAGTATTTTCGTCTTCAAATTGTTTTACAAATTTGAAATGTTCAACGAATGGGTGGTTTGTTCCCGTAATTTTGCCAGTAAGGGCGAGGGAACCTGGCGCTGTTTCTTGACCGACGAATTTGTAACCGTGTTCCAGTTCAATTTCTTTTACGCCATTAAAGCCCCACATGAAGTCTAGATGCCAATAGGCACGACGGAATTCGCCATCTGTAATCACTGGTAGGCCAGCTGCTTTCTGTTTTTGAATGAGGTCTGTAATAAGACGATCTTCAACGGCTGTTAATTCTTCTCGAGTAATATTTCCCTTATTAAAAGCTTCGCGTGCTTCTTTTAATTCTGCTGGGCGTAGGAAGGAACCTACGATATCAAAGTGGAATGGTGCTGTATGTTTGGACATAATAATCCTCCTTATATAAACGATTAAACCGATAATTTTGATAGGTTAATTATAGCTAAGTATGATTATATAAAAAAATATCAATATGTTTAAGTTGTGTATAGTTTAAAGTTATGTCTATGAGTGATTTTATGCTTTAAGTTATACTCAAGAAGGCACTCTCTAAAAATAGAGAGTGCCTTCTTTATGGATTATCTGATACATCTAAATTGAACAATAGTGTTGTATCGCTCTATAAATAATATGATATATAATTATTTTTTTGTTTTTCCGGTAATTGAATATGTCTACCGTAATTACTAACGTATTGTTCTAGGGCGTGGATATATTCTTGACCTAAACGGCTACGTTGCATTTTATTATTAGTAATGTAGCCAATGTGCATTAAACCTTCTTCGGCAAGTGGAACAGAAATGATATTTTCACCATTTACCTCTTTATCGATTACACCACTAGATACAGTGTATCCATCAAGGCCAAGTAATAGGCTAAATAAAGATGCTCTATCGCGAACACGGATATGTTTTGGGCGCACTACGGTACTGAAGATTTCTTCAGAGAAGTAGAAGGAGTTGTGATCGCCTTGCTCAAAGGAAATATATGGATATTCCTCTAATTCGTCCATAGAGACTACCTCTTTATGGGCTAATGGATGCGTTTTACCAATAAAGATATGAGGATGGGCCGTAAATAATTCAGTAAAGGTTAATTCGTTAGTGTGAATTAATTTTTCTAATACAGGACGGTTGAAATCATTATAATAGAGCAAACCAATTTCACTCTTCATATGAGCTACGTCATCGATAATTTCATAGGTTTGTGTTTCTCGTAAGGATACATCATATTGATCGATTTCAGCGCCTTTTAAAAGCTCTACAAAGGCATTGACTGCAAAGGAGTAATGTTGAGTAGACACAGAAAATTGTTTTTTACCACCGCTTTGGCTCTTATATTGCTCCTCTAAAAGGGCTGCTTGTTCTAACACTTGGCGCGCATAGCCGAGGAAGCGTTCCCCTTCTTTAGATACGGTAATTCCTTTATTAGTACGATCGAAAATGGTAATACCCATTTCTTTCTCTAGTTCTTTAATAGCCTTGGTGAGACTCGGTTGAGACACAAATAATCTCTTGGCTGCCTCACTAATACTGCCTATATTGGCAATTGTTGTGACATACTTTAATTGTTGTAAGGTCATAATTGGCCTCCTTTTATATATTACACTATTAATACTACTCGATTATAAGTATTTAAGCAATGTTATATATATGTTACAATGTATTAATAGAATAAAGGGGGATATATGTTAAAACAAGTCATTGTCGTAGAAGGAAAATCTGATATACAACGTATCGCTCAAGCTGTAGACGCTGATTGCATTGCTACAGAAGGATTTACCCTCAGAAGAGGTGTTATCGATATGATTCGCGTTGCCTATGAGAAACGTGGCATTATTATATTAACTGATCCTGATACAGCAGGGGAGCGAATCCGACGCGTTTTAACTAAAAAATTCCCTAATGCACAACATGCTTTTGTGCCTCGTGACGAAGCGTTTGCAAATAATGATATTGGCATAGAACAAGCATCTCCAGAGTCAATCAGGAAGGCTCTATCTACATTACACGTAGAATCTATAGAATCATCTAACGAATTTACTATGGTGGACTTAGTGCGTCACGGATTGTCTGGTATGCCTGATAGTGCAGCTCGTCGAGCGGTTATTGGTGCTAAATTAGGTATTGGATACGGTAATGGAAAGCAATTTTTATACCGTTTAAATCATTATGGTATAACCCGAGATGCTTATGAAGAGGCAGTAAATTGTTAAAATAGGAGTTAAGATGTTAGAATCAGTAATTGCAAGCCCAGAGGTTGTGCATTATATATGTAAGCGCTTTGATATTAAAATGAGCAAAAAGCTAGGACAAAACTTCCTTATTAAGCGAGGTATAGTCGATGAAATTGTACATGCTGCGGAATTAACCGTGGGAGAACCTGTTCTAGAGGTCGGCCCTGGTATTGGTACCTTGACACAAGGTTTAGCTCAAAGTGGGGCAGATGTAACGGCTATCGAGCTAGATCGTCGCTTATTAGAGGTACTAGATACGACATTGGCATCTTATGACAATGTACGTATCATTCATGGTGATGTGTTAAAGCTTGATGTGCCAACGATTATGAATCATAAACCATTTAAAGTGGTTGCCAATTTGCCATACTATATTACAACACCTATTATTATGTCTTTGTTGGAAAGTAAATTACCTATTGAACGTCTAGTTGTGATGGTGCAAAAAGAGGTGGCCTTACGGATGATAGCAAAGCCCGGTACAAAGGACTATGGCGCATTATCTGTTGCTGTTCAGTATTATACGGAACCAGATATTGTTCTTGATGTACCGCCTAAATCTTTTTTGCCAGCTCCAGCGGTGACAAGTTCTGTTATCCGTTGCGTATTGCGTGATAAACCACCTGTAGATGTGATTGATGAGAAACTATTTTTTCGCGTTGTGAAAGCTGGTTTTGCGCAACGCCGTAAAACATTCTCTAATACGATGAAGACAACGGGTTTAACAAGAGATAGAATTGAAGAGTTATTAGCAAAAGCAAATATTGATGGTCAACGAAGAGGTGAGACCTTTACACTTCAAGAATTTGCTGATGTAGCCAACGCATGGGCAGCATTAATCAAATAGTATAATACATAAAGAGCTTATTGGACTGATAAAATATCATTCCAGTAAGCTCTTTTTCATGAAAAAAAGGACCCGAATGGGTCCTTTTTAGTTAGTAAAGAATACCAGCCATGGTTGTAATGAGGAAAGCATTTGCAAAGTCAATTAAGAATGCACCTACTAAGGAAACTACGAGCCAAGCACGAGGAGATGGGCCGTGTTTACTTGCTAAGGATAACATGTTAACTAATGCGTTTGGTGTAGCACCCAGTCCGAAACCGATAGCTCCGGCACCAAGCATAACTGCATCGTAGTTGCGACCAAAGAGGAAGTAAATAAGGTATGCAAATACACAGATAAGTGCCATTTGTACAACTAAGATTGTAATGAGTGGTAAAGCAAGATCAATTAATTGAACTAATTTCAAGCTGTTGATAGCCATTGTTACGAATAAGGATAATGCTACATTAGATACTGCATCAAGAGCTGCATCGTTGATTTTGTATGCTTTAGTAAAATCACCAAAGTTACGAATTACTGCTGCACAAATCATAGCGCCAATATATGCAGGTAGTGGAGTAAGAACAGACAATCCAGCACTTACGATGGTACCGATACCTAATGCAAGGCCAATCCACATACAGATTGTTAAAAGATCTTGAGCGTTGAATTGTTTGCCACCGCTCTCAACGTGATCTTCAATTATATCGATGCCTTCATCCTCCATTAACTCAGGATTTTCATAAGGTGTTTTAACTTTATGCATTTTAATAATGCGTTCACCTACAGGCGCGCCGAGGATTGTACCAGCTACCATGCCGAATGTTGCAGCTGCAACTGCTGCGGAAGCGGTACCAGGGATACCAAGTAATTGCTCGTAATATGGACCAAAGGCACCAGCTGTACCAAGGCCGCCAATCATAGATACAGAACCTGCCATGATGCCGATAATCGGCTCAATCCCTAATGCTTTGGCAATCATAATACCTGCAGTATTTTGTACTACAATCCACACTGCACAAGCTAAGAAGAAGAAAATAATGAAGATACCGCCCTTTTTGAGGACTTTTAAAGATGCCATTAAACCAATCGTGGTAAAGAAGGCAAGCATTAAAAATGTTTGTAAGGAACCTTCAAAGGTAATGTTTAAGATCTTATAATAAGATAAAATAGCAGTTAAAAATGCAAATGGAAGAGCACCTACCGCTGGTGCAGGCATACACATACGTTGTAAGAACTTGGAATGCTTATTGATCCAAGTACCGATGAATAAGGTAATTACGGCAAGACCTACAGTTTGAATCATGGACAGTTTTAAGGTCCATACATTGTTGACTAAGGCTAAGTCAATAAGTGGCATAAAATCACTCCTTTAAAATAAAAAATAAATCTGAGTTTTATGGTATCATGAATGGTCAAAAAATACTATAGAATATATAACGTATAAAAAGTTTATATTTTTTTATCTTTAAACACTCATAACAACACAAAAAAACAATAATATTAATAAAACTAATTTTTATGATTATACATATAAATATAGAAAAGTAATAATATATATTACTTATGTACATAATCATACTATATGTATTCGACTTAAATCTGTGATTTTCCTTCTTGTTATAAAAAATAAACTGGAATATATTTTTTATATTTATAATCATATAAAATATACTCCAGTTCTAGAACTTAATATTTTTTTATGTTGATTTTAGTAAGACTCTAAATTATATATGGTGATAAATTCGCTCTATAAATGCATGTTAAGATATAACTAAAATGTATAGACCTAGCAATAAGTTAATTAGGCGTTATAGCTCATGGTGTAATTTAGGGGCCGTTAAGAATGTTACATCCGGATTACGCTCTTGAACCCAACCCATTTGCCATTCGTTAGAGATAAGAACTACGGTGCGATCGCGATTATCTTTTACAATCATCGCATTATCTATACCTTTCAAGGATGCAATATCAACTTCGCCGTCAATCCAACGAGCAACACCATATGGCAAAGTATGATTTAATAAATCTACACCATATTCATTTTTGAGGCGGTACTCAAGAACTTCAAATTGAAGCATACCTACGGCACCGACCACGAAGGAATCAAGGGCACCTGGTTGTTCAAAGATTTGAACAGCCCCTTCTTGAGCCAATTGAGTCATACCCTTTTGGAATTGCTTACGTTTCATAGTATCTTTTGGGGATACACGAGCAAAAAACTCAGGAGGGAAGACAGGGAAGTCGCCAAAGGTTACTTTATGCTTTTGTGCACAAAGCGTATCTCCTACGCCCATAGTACCGGCATCAAAGACACCAATAATATCGCCAGGGTATGCATCTTCTACGATGGTACGTTCCGTAGCCAAAAATTGTTGAGGCTGAGATAGGCGGATTGTTTTATTAGATTGGCGATGTAATACAGACATACCTTTTTCGAATTTACCAGAGCAGATACGCATAAATACGATACGGTCATGATGATTAGGATCCATATTTGCTTGAATTTTGAATACTAGAGCAGAGAAGTCTTCGCTAGTAGGCTGTACCATTTCCTCTACCGCTTGTCGTGGAGCAGGGGATGGAGCTAGTTCTAAGAATTTTTCTAAGAATGGTTTTACCCCAAAGTTCGTCATAGCAGAACCGAAAAACATAGGCGTCAATTCACCAGCACGAACCTTATCAAAATCGAATGGATCGCCAGCAACGTCGAGCAACTCAATATCGTCAAGCAATGCTTGGTATACATCGTCACCTAATAACTCTTTCATACGAGGATCCGTTAACGCCCCTTTTTCGGAAGCTAACTTTTCTTGACCATGTGTTTCGTCTTTTGCAAAGAGCTCTATAGTTTCGTGTTCTCTATCGTATACGCCTTTGTATTCGCCATTAATACCGATAGGCCAGTTCATAGGACACGTACGAATACCGAGAACATTTTCGATTTCTTCCATTAGATCGAATGGGCTGCGACCGAAATGGTCAATTTTGTTTACAAATGTAAAGATAGGAATACCGCGTTCTTTTGATACCGCAAATAGCTTTTTTGTTTGGGCCTCTACGCCTTTTGCTACGTCGATAAGCATGACAGCACTATCGGCAGCCATCAATGTACGGTATGTATCTTCTGAGAAGTCCTGGTGACCAGGGGTGTCGAGGATGTTTACGCGGCAACCGTCGTAGTCAAATTGCAACACGGAGCTCGTTACAGAGATACCACGTTGTTTCTCAATTTCCATCCAGTCGGATACGGCGTGTTTTGCAGTTTTACGAGACTTTACGGACCCGGCTAAGTGAATAGCACCACCATATAATAGTAATTTTTCCGTTAATGTTGTTTTACCCGCATCCGGGTGAGATATGATAGCAAACGTACGGCGACGTTGTACTTCTTCTAAAAATGTCATGATTCACCTCTATTAATATGTTGTGAAAGCAGATAAATCTTTAGGTTTTACTTTCACAGTCTATATATCGTAAAAATTATACATGATTTTTCTAGTTATGACCACTAAATTGTAGTATAATGAGATTTCATAGAACGGCTTGGGGTTAGCCGTTATCTTCAGGTTAAGGAGGGGACCCATGCGGTTATTTATTGCAGAAAAGCCATCCATGGCTCGCGAAATCAGTAAATGCTTACCAGAAAATAAGAATATCCAAAAACGGAATGGTTATTTTATCCAAGGTGATGATGTGGTGACTTGGGTAGTAGGTCATGTATTGCATCAGGCTGAGCCAGGAGATTACGATGATAAATATATCCGTTGGCGCCCTCAAGATCTTCCTATCGTGCCCGATGAGTGGAAATTGCTTGTCACAGATAGCAGTCGTCAACAGTTTGAAATTGTAAAAGACCTTATTAGTAAAGCAGATGTCATTGTCAACGCAGGTGACCCGGATCGAGAAGGTCAACTTTTAGTTGACGAAGTTTTGTACTATGTAGGTAATACAAAACCAGTGCAGCGTATTCTATTAAATGCCCTCGATGAAAAATCTATTCGTTCTGCTCTTGATGATTTGAGAGATAACAAGGACTTTCACAATCTATATCGATCTGCATTGGCAAGAGCGCGAGCAGACTGGCTCATTGGGATGAATTTATCTCGGGCTTATACATTATCTGAACGTTATAAAGGTCATAAGGTAACATTGCCAATTGGTCGTGTAAAGACGCCAACGTTAGCTCTTGTTGTACGTAGAGAACGAGAGTTAGCTGCATTTAAACCAGTAGACTATTTTACTGTAAAGGTATTATATAACCATCCTAATGGGTGTATTCTGGGCGACATGGCAGCCTACAGACGAACAAAAAGGGGCTTGATCCCAGATGGACGACTCATTAATAAAGCTATAGCTGATGAATTAGTAGAACGTTTACAAGCTGGACCAGACGGTTTTATTAAAGGTGTTACAAAGTCTAAGAAAAAAGATGTACAACGATTACCTTTATCCTTATCATCCTTACAAGTATTGGCAGGTAAAGCCTTTTCTTATGATCCACAGACTGTACTTGATACAGCGCAAAAATTATACGAAAAGAAATTAACTACCTATCCACGTTCTGATTGTGAATATTTACCACCCAATCAATATGATGATCGCAATGCAATCCTCAACAATCTACAAAATGCAGGTGATGAGAGATTAGCACAGTGGGCTAGCTGATGCAGATCGCTCTATTAAGAGCCGTGCTTGGAATGAAAAGAAAATTACCGCCCATCATGCTATTATTCCTACAACGGTGGCTTGCAATATAAATAGTTTGTCCCAAGAGGAGCGAAATATTTATTTCCTCATCAGTCAAGCTTATATTGCGCAATTTTATGGGGAGCATATTTACGAGCAAACTAAAATTGTAGTAGAACAATGTAAGGAAGAGTTTGTAGCTAATGGTCGTGTAGTTATCGAAGAAGGATGGAAATTGCTTTATAAACGACATAAGTCTAAATCTACGACAGACAATGACGAGCCTGATCTAACCGATGAGCGTGGGGCTGAATCAGACCCTAAAAAAGAGGTTATTGAAGAAACGGACCACTTGCCAGCGGTTAAAAAGAACGATACTGTTTTATATACGGATTCTTCTGTAGAGGCTAAACAAACAAAGCCACCATCCCGTTTTACGCCGTCCACATTACTACAAGCGATGAAGGAAATTCATAAATTCGTAAAAAATGAAGACTTGAAAAAGCAATTAAAGGCTGTATCTGGTATTGGTACAGAAGCAACTCGGGCAAACATAATTGATGAGCTTATCAGTCGAGGCTTTATGAAAACGTCAGGGAAGAAGCAAGTCTTTATCTCCAACGGAAACGGGCTATCTCTTAGTAGATGCTCTGCCTGATGAACTGCTTTATCCTGATGAAACAGCTGTTTGGGAGGAACGATTAGCACTCATGAGTGAAGGAGAGGATACGTTAGATTCTTTCTTAGTCTGATCAGATTAAGTTTTTTTGACACATTATGATTGATAAACTGGGCTTTTGATAAAGCAAGACTCTGGTCAAATGATGCCAAATGTGGTTCGAACTATAACGAATCAAAATCGTAAACGCCCTATGGATAATGACTGACGTTGACTGTATCTTCATTGCCTGTTTGTCCGAAGTGTAATAAAGGGCCGTTTGCAACAGCGAAATGGTAAATTTGGTGCCTTTTTAGGGTGCACGAATTATCCTGATGTAAACATACGCAACCAGTTGAAGGTGTGAATCTCTAGTGTTGAAAGGTAATATTGAAATATCTGATGAAGATAAACAATATAAATGTCCCTAGATGTAAAGCAAGGTTACTTTTGTGAAAAGCAAGAGGTGAGAGGTCGAGCAAACTGGATTTGTAGTAATCGATCTCAATGTAAAGACCCAATGTTCTGATGTAGATGGGAGTACCGAGTATTTACGTAACAAATAAAGTAACAATAAAAGGTAACTCTATTATCGGTAAATATATATAATCGAATATAGATTATTGTAAAGCTTTTAGTTATCTAGATCAAGAAACAACTAGTTTGAGTGATATAAAAAGACGCGTACAGCTATGCTGTGCGCGTCTTTTGTTGATACTATTCTTTGAAGAGAAAAAATATCTTCATTTACTAAATAATCAATATAAATGTTGTATTATCTGCGTTTGCCACGACGTCCCCGTTTGGGACGTAGATGTACGGCGTTGGCGTGTGTTGGAACCCTTATGACCACGTGCTTTGTGAGCTTTGGCCTTAGTGGATTGGTAAGAGCTACTGTAACTTTAGGTTTACTAGCTGCTTTTTGTACGTTTTGGCGCAGTACTGGCGTTACCCTTAGTTTTGATTTGACCATCTTTTAGTATATTTTGGTAAGCGTTGCTTGAATAGCTCGCTCGATACGTCTCAACCAAGATTCATCTTGTGGTGTTGCAAAGGTTACAGCCATACCAGAGTTACCAGCACGACCTGTACGGCCAATTCGATGGATGTAGTAATCTACATCGCGAGGTACGTCGTAGTTATATACATGAGTGATACCTTCAATGTCGATACCGCGAGCCGCAATATCGGTAGCTACTAAGATTTGTGTTTTCGCTTTTGCAAAGTCTCGTAGAAATTTGAGTACGACGACCTTGTGTCAAGTCACCGTGCATTTCTGCAATATTAAGTCCCGCTGCGGTTAATTCGTAGGATAAACGAATGGCACCTTCCCGTTTATTACAGAAAACAATTGCTAAGAATGGATTATCATCTTCAATCATTTTGATGAGACGTTGTGTTTTTTCTTCAGGATTCATCATATACACTCGTTGATCAATCGATTCAAGCGTGACATGTTTGCCTTCAGCTGTAACAGAAACTGGTTTAGACATATATGCCTTTGCAAGGTTACGAATTTTATCTGGAATCGTTGCAGAGAATAGTAACAGTTGTCTATTCGCATCTGTTTGACTAATGAGATTTTCAATATCTGGCAAGAAACCCATATGCAAAAGCATTTGGTCTGCTTCGTCTAGTACAACACGGCGAATACAATCTAAATGTAAAGGAACCTCGTTTTCGCGTGATCTAGTAGGCGACCTGGTGTACCTAAAATCACTTGAGGACGACGTCCCTAGTTGTTGTAGTTGGGCTTCAATTGTTTTTACCACCGATGAGAGGGTAGGATATCTACGTTTAGAAATAGATCCAATTTCTTTCGCCTCATCTGCGATTTGTTTTAATAAGTTCACGTGTAGGTGCAATGATAAGCACTTGTTCTTGATGAACATCTGTATGTACACGTTGAAGAATAGGCAGTAAGAAGGCAAGAGTCTTGCCCCGTGCCTGTTTGAGCTTTTGCTATAACATCATTCCCTTTAAAGACGACAGGAATGGATTGTTCTTGAATTGGCGTGGGCTCCTTGATACCTTGTTTTTTGTAGGGCTTGGATAAGCTCATCACAAACACCTAAAGATTTTAAAAAGATTTCATGGATAGTCCTTTCTATAATACATATTATATTAATTATACCGTATGCACATAGCTAGGGGCAAATAAATGAATTGTTATCCTTGGCAGTATTTATAGTGAACCATAGATGATATTTCTAAACTCAAAAAAATAGTGTGAAATTATATTCAAAATCATATCTAATTTGATAATAAATTGAAAAAAATAATGATATAATTAAATGATTTATGAGAAATGAAAAACATTAAAAATAACTACATTTAAAACTATAGTTATAAACTGATAAATTGAGAATGATTAGCAGTTATCAGTAATGATAATCTTTAGTAATGTTTATTGATTACTGTATCTAAACTATGAATTAATGAAATGATGTAAATTTCAGCTAGTATTCAGTGATGTTTATCTTGAATCATAATAAAATAATACTCATAGTTAAATATGAGAAATAAAAATATATATGAGATAAAAAATAAACCATAAAAATTGATAATAATTGTTGAAATTAATGCTTGATTTGATATAATAGTTTAAGATATTAATACGCATTCTTATTTTGGTGTGGTTAATATGAGGTTGTTAGGTACAAAAATAAATAGGAGGTGTAGTATGGCTATCAAAAAATTGAAAGACATGAAGCCAGGTGAGTCTGGTCTTATTGTTGCTCTACATGGCAGTGGCAATGTTAAACATCGTCTGATTGACATGGGTCTTGTTAAAGGTACAAAAATCCATGTTATGAAGTTTGCCCCTTTGGGTGATCCGGTAGAAGTCAAAGTTAAAAACTTTGAATTAGCACTTCGTACAAGTGAAGCTGGCATGATTGATGTAGAGGTATAATAGGAGGTCTATATGGCAGAAAAATGGGCAAATTCGCATTGCCTTAGCAGGTAACCCTAACTGTGGTAAAACTACAATGTTTAACAATATCACAGGGGCGAAGCAACACGTTGGTAACTATGCCGGCGTTACGGTAGAAAAGAAAGAAGGCCATACTAATTTTAATGGTCGTGATTTATTATTTATTGACTTACCAGGTACGTATAGTTTAACAGCACGTTCCTTGGATGAGTTAGTAGCTCGAAATGTAATCGTAAACGATAATCCAGATGTAATCGTAAACGTCCTTGATGCATCTAACTTAGAACGTAACTTGTATTTAGCGGCACAACTGTTGGAACTTGAAAAGCCAATGGTTATTGCTCTAAACATGTCTGACGTTGCTGAAGAAATGGGCATCAAATACGACTTTAAAAAAATGGCTGAATTAACAGGCGCTACAATCGTTAGTACAGTAGGTCGTACAAATATTGGTACAAAAGAGTTGTTAGAAGCAACAATTAGCGTAGCTGCTTCTCAAAAAAAGCACCTGGTGTAACAGTTAATTATGGTGATTTGTTAGAAGGTAAAATTGCTGAACTAGTAGTAGCACTTGAAGAAGCTGGTACAGTAACGTATCCACTACGTTGGATCGCTATTAAATTATTAGAAAACGATCCAGATGTGGTGGAAAAAGTTAAAGGCTTTGCGAATACAGAAGCAGTTTTACAAAAGGCAGCTGCTATCCGTGAAGAAATAAAAGATCAAGTTGATCTTGATATAGTATTCCAAGAATATCGCCATCGTTATGCTGTTGAAGTATATAACCAATCTTTAACACAAGCTCCAAAAGAGATAGAAACACGCTCCGATCGTTATGATAAAATCTTAACGCACCGAATTTGGGGCTTACCAATCTTCATGGTTGTTATGTACTTATTGTTTGCGTTCGTTAACTTCGTAGGTGGTATTCCTCAAGGTTGGATTGAAGATGGTTTCGCTGCATTACAAGCTTATGCAGTTCAGACTATTCCAGAGGGCCAATTACAGTCACTCGTATCTGATGGTATTATCGCCGGCGTAGGTGCGGTACTCTCATTCTTGCCATTAATTTTATTACTCTTCCTTGGCATTTCTTTCTTGGAAGATACTGGTTACATGGCTCGTGCAGCCTTCGTAATTGACCGTGTAATGCGCGCATGTGGCTTGCATGGTAAATCCTTTATTCCTTTGTTATTGGGATTTGGTTGTTCCGTACCATCTGTAATGGGTGCTCGTATCCTTGATAACTATAAGGATCGAATGGTTACTATTTTGATTACACCATTCATGAGTTGTTCTGCTCGTTTACCGGTATATATCTTATTTGCAAATGCATTTTTCCCAAATGGTTGGGATAGTACATTTGTTGTATTTCTCTGTATACTTCTTAGGTATTATCTTTGGTGTTATCTTTGCGAAAATCTTCCGTAAATTCATTTTCGCTGGTGAGGCTGAACCATTTGTAATGGAATTACCTCCTTATCACTTGCCTACATTGAAAGCTACTTGGATGCATATGTACGAACGTGCTAAATTGTACATTATTAAAGCTGGTACTTTCATCATGGCCGCATCTATTTTGATTTGGTTCATCACTGCGTACCCAATGGATGTAGAATACTCCAAAGATTATGATGCAATGAAAGAACAAGTTGCTCAAGAGTATGAAGTAAAAGATGCAGCTACATTAGCTCAATTCGGTATCGCTACAGATGACCAAAAAGATGCAGTTGATAAAATTGTTGAAGATATGAAATCTACTGTACAAGATGCTACTAATGCTGCTAAGGACGCAGGAGAAGATGAACCTGAAGTAGCAGTAGAAGAAGATTCTGAAGCACCTGAATTATTCAATGATATTAAAGATGAAAATAAAGACTTGTTCCCAGCAGCATGGGCAATGTATAAAAACAGTGCTAACTTAGATGCTGAAAATGACAAACTTGATAAAGAACAAGCTTCTGAAAAAATTGAACAATCCTATGCAGCATCTTTTGGTAAAGCTATTAACCCAGTGCTAGAACCATTGGGGTTTGATTGGAAAATGGGCCTATCATTAGTAGCTGGTTTAGCGGCTAAAGAAGTAGTAATTTCTACATTGGGTACTATCTATGCTGTAGGTGGTGATGATCAAAATCCAGCACCGTTGACTGAGTACCTACAAAATGACTCTCACTTTACACCGTTAATTGGTTTGACAATGATGTTGTTTATCTTAATTTACCCACCTTGTTTGGCAACATTAGCTGTTATCAAACGTGAAACAGGTTCTTGGAAATGGGTTGCTTTCATGTTCTTCTATGAAAATACATTTGCTTGGATTGCATGTTTCATCTTCTATAACATAGGTCGCGCATTAGGTTTCTAATTCGTGAGTCGTTAAATACAGTATTTTAGCCACTTTATAGGTAGTTGAACAAAAACTGCATTGAAGAAATTGCGATTTTAGTTATAGTTAATTTAAAAATAATACTTGATAATTATCAATATTCGTGGTTAAATGATAATGAGAAAAGGGAAATATCCTTTAGATATTGCTTTTTATCTTGTTTATCACTAAGACAGATATTGTAATTTAGTTGATATTGAGAAAGAGGCATAAATAATGGATAATCTTGTTATAGGACTCATAGTTGTTCTAGCATTAGCTTATATTGGTTCTAAAATGTTTTCAAACAAGTATGGCGGTAAAGGTGGCTGCGGCTGTAGTGGCGGTGGATCTGACTCTGGGTCAAAAAATCATCTGGTTGTGGTGGAAAGCTGCAGCTGTGATGGTTCCAATAAAGCATTAGGCATTAAACGTAGCTGATAAGTAATCAGAACAACACTCAAGTTTTTGGAAGAGAAGAGGAGTCTCTATAATGGCTTCTCTTTTCAAATATAGTATTTAAATTTTTTATCATATTTAGTAGAAAGGAATATTATCATGTTCAACATCGATCAAAAAAATCTTAAAAACGCTAACTTATTCGCAGCAGGTCTTGCATTGGGTACTGTAGGTCTTAAAGTGTTAACTTCTAAAGACGCTAAAAAAGTATATGCTGGTATCGTAGCAGCTGGCCTTCGCGCTAAAGAAACTGTATTAGAAACAGCTGAAAAAGTACAAGCATCCGCATCTGATGTATTGGCAGAAGCTCAAGAAATCAACGAAGCACGCAACGAAGAAATCTTTGAAGAAAACAAATAATTAGAGGATTGCACATATGTTACAATTTTCTGTAGTACGAAAAACTCAGAAATCGCTTGCATGTTAAGGTAACTGGTCATCACTTTACAGAGGCTGAAGCAGCTTATGTAGAGGATACATTACTCCTTAATGATGCAATTGTAGATGTAACCTTCTACACTCGTAGCAGTCAAATCGCCATTAAACATACTGGCGATGTTGATGCTGTGCGTGAAGCAGTGCTAGGTCTACGCGATTTAGATTTGTCCGAAGCACCTGCTTTGAACGAATATTCTCCACGCTTGGTAAATAAAAAATACCGTGAAATGATGATCAACCGCACTGCACTTTACTTAGGTAAAAAAGCAGTGTTGCCTGCACCAATTGCAGCTGCATGGGCATGGTTTGACGGTATTAAATTTATCGGTAAAGCGATTAAAACATTGTGGCAACGTAAGTTAACAGTAGAAGTACTTGATGGTGTAGCTATTGGTGCTGCATTACTTCAAAAAGATTACCCTACAGCTGGCGCTGTTATGTACCTATTGGGTATTGGTGATATCTTAGAAGAATGGACTCACCGTAAATCCGTATTGAATCTTGCTCAAAGCATGTCTTTGAATGTAGATAAAGTATGGGTATTAGTTGATGATATTGAAGTGAGCAAACCAGTTAACGAAGTTGTAGCTGGTGATCAAATTATCATTCGTCAAGGCGAAGTGATTCCATTGGATGGCGTCGTTATCGATGGTGTTGTTCTTGTTAATGAAAGCTCCATGACTGGTGAACCAGAAGCGGTTCGTCGCGATCAAGACAGTTCTGTATATGCAGGTACTGTTGTAGAAGACGGTAAAGCTATTGTAGAAGTACGTAGTACATCCAAAACATCTCGTTACGAAAAGATCGTTAACCTTATTGAAGAGTCTGAACAAATGAAATCTGGTATGGAACAACAAGCATACCGCATGGCTGATAAATTAGTTCCAATTAGCTTTATTGGTGCTGGTTTAACATATTTGTTGACTCGAAATGTAATGAAAGCATTGTCTTTCGTTATGGTTGACTTCTCTTGTGCTCTAAAATTATCCATTCCATTGGCAGTACTTTCCGCTATGCAAGAAGCATCTAAACGCGGTATCACTGTTAAAGGTGGTAAGTTCTTAGAACAAATTGCACAAGCAGATATGATTGTGTTCGATAAAACTGGTACTCTTACAAAAGCAGAACCTGAGTTTGAACAAATCATCCCGTTCAACGGTCATGATGCAGATGAAATGTTGAAATTAGCTGCATGTATTGAGGAACATTTCCCTCACTCCATGGCAAAAGCAATTGTACGTGCTGCTAAGGATCATGACTTGCCTCACAAGGAAATGCACTCCGATGTAGAATACGTTGTAGCTCATGGTATTGCATCTAAAGTCGGTCGCTACCGTGTACGCATTGGTAGTGCTCACTATATCTTTGATGATGAAAAGACAAAGATTCCTGCAGATGAACAAGAAAAGTTCAATAATTTACCAAATTCTTCCTCTCATATTTACCTCGCTATTGGGGGTACACTAGCAGCGGTTATTTGTATTAAAGACCCTGTTCGTGAGGAAGCAAAACAAGTTATAGCTGATTTACATACTTTGGGCATTAAAAAGGTTGTCATGATGACTGGTGACTCCAAACGTAATGCACAACGTGTAGCTGACGAACTCGGTATTGATGAAGTGCATGCTGAAGTATTACCAGAAGATAAAGCAGCTTATGTAAAACAAGCAAAAGCTGAAGGCTATACAGTAATGATGGTAGGGGATGGCATCAATGACTCCCCAGCTATTTCTGAAGCTCATGTTGGTATTGCGATGAATGAAGGTGCTCCAATCGCTCAAAAGATTGCGAACGTTACTATTTCTTCCGATAACTTACAAGCTCTTGTAGATTTACGCCGCATTTCTATGGCATTGATGAAACGCATCAAAGCAAATTACAATGGTATCGTTGGTTTCAATGGTGCTCTTGTAGGTGGTGGTGTACTCGGTATTATGCCGCCAAGCCAAACAGCATGGTTGCATAATCTATTCACATTGGGTATCGGCTTAGAAAGCATGACTCCATTGTTGAAGAAAGAAGAACAAAGGAAACTGTTCCTACAATTGATGTAACAGCTGATTCTGTAGTAGCTTAATTAAAGACCTCCATACTTGGTAAGTATTTACCTGTGTGGAGGTTTTTCTTTTTTGATGACATTTATCCTTGATTATTGTAAAATACAAAGAGATTACATATCATAGGAGATCTATATGAACATTTTGATAGATATTTGTAAACGATCTTTTTATTTGAATCTATTTATCGTGGTAATTCCGATTATTGCGTATATGATTCATAATGGATCGAGTGCGACAGTAGCATTAGTATGGTATTTGTTGTTATCCCTATTTATGCCTTGGGCGTATTTATCGTTTAAAGACAGTACCTTTGGTGATGGTAAATCTATAAGCCGTATTGCTTACATAGTGAGTTGGATTGCCATTCATGGCATTGCATACAAAGGCATTTTCCTAGGTGTAGATTTATCTATGTTGTGGGGCTGGCCAACTGTAGGCAGAGATGTGGCTTTTTTAGTGTCTATGTATATTGGTGTCACAATTAGTCTAATTGTTGCTTACGGTTTAACTCGATTAGTGGGAGGCCGTAATGAATAAAAGTTTTTGGCAATTTACCTTTGTTTGTGCCCTCTTTGTTAGTGCCGTTACGACAGTACTTTCATTAAGTGGTGCCTTATCATTACCAGTATTAGTATTTCCCGTATTATCGCTGGTGATACCATTTATGGTGCACCGGCTAAAGAATGCTAAATTTAATGATGACTTGCCATTACATATGGGGTATCATACATATAGCTGGGCGTGGTGGACTGTATTTTCTTTTCTTCACACGCCGTTTAGCTTTAATGTAGACAATGGTATAACTAAAGCATTACTACTATTTGTAGTGTACTTTATTGTTCAAGTTCTTATTGAACTATGCGGTTTACTAGGAACAAAGTTTTTTAACCGTACCCACCGTTGGGGTATGATTGATGAAGCCCTCGATATAATTGGTTATATTATACCGATTCCGTTCTTGTATATCGGTTCCATTCTACATATTGATTTGCAAGATCCCATGGTATATTTTATGTATGCATCATCAATGAATGTAAATATATTATTTGCTGAGCTTGTTTTGTTGCTAGTATCTTTATTGGTATTTGTATTTTACTTATATCCTCGTGATTTAGCATATAAAGGTGTGCGTTTATTGCGCATTGTTATTACTGCAGCTATGTGGCTTGCTATGAACGCTCATATATTATATGGCGGCTACATTCCTGAATTTATTTTATCTTTAGTTCCCGCCGTTTTCCCAACGTACCAAGGTAATCCGCTTATATTTATAACGCCAGCTCTTTTAGAGGCTGGTATGATAGGTGTGGCTGTAATTATTGGTGCATTGGTAGAGCGTAGTATTATTTCACGACGCCGTGAAAGTATTTAATTTCTAGTTTCGACTTATATCCAGAATGGAATGAGAGCGAAGGAGGATTTATGAACAACAATGAACGTCTAGTGGATGATAACTCAACTGTATCAATCCAAGATAATGAAAAGAGAAGTCCTATGGAGAGCCCAAAAGCTGAAAAACAAAAGAAAAGTAGTATTACTATTCGTGAACTTACCATTATCGGTTTATTGGCCGGTATTACGATTGCTTTAGGCTTATCTGGCTATGGTATTATCCCATTGGGACCACTCAATGTAACAACACTACATGTACCAACATTGATTGGTGCCATTGTAGAAGGTCCTAAGGTAGGTGGCTTTGTAGGCTTTATTTTTGGTTGCTATAGTTTGTGGCAAAATATTACAGCGCCTAATATCTTATCTCCACTATTTATCAATCCCGATCATTTCCGTGTTGCCTCGTGTATTGTTCCCAATCTTAGCATATTTAGTATATCTAGTATTGTGGAAAGTACCTCAAGGCCCACGTATTATCGTTACCGCATTTATGGGCACAATCTTCCATACAATCATGGTTATGGGCTTAATCTTCTTGCTTTACGCAGATATGTTTGCTCTTAAAATGAACCTTAGCCCAGATCAAGTGTTAGGATCTATTCTTTTCTTATCTGCTACACATGGTATTCCAGAGGCTGTTTTTGCGGCTGTTATCGTTACACCAGTTGCCATGGCATTGCGTAAAGTATTGCGTAAGGATGATCCTAAGAAAACTAAAGGTGAAGATGTAACTGTAACAGAAGCTAAAGAACCTGAATTAGCTGGAACTACTGCAGTAGAAACTAAAGAAGCTAACGTCGGAGAAGAAAACTTAACGAAATAAGTATTTTACAGGCTTTTTATAAATATGATAAAATAAATATCATTCGATAAGTATTGAGGAGGATAACCATGGCTAAACGCATTCGTACTATCAACACTGAATCTTTACAAAAAACTGCTAAAACTGGCGGTTGTGGGGAATGTCAAACATCTTGCCAATCCGCTTGCAAAAACAAGCTGCACAGTTGGTAATCAAGTTTGCAAACAAAAAAATAATAAAGAGGCTCGCTTAGCGGGCCTTTTTTTATTTATGTTTTATAATACATACCTTGTATGGTATATCTTTATGACTCTTTTCATAACCTTTACGTTAGAAATGTGGTACAATTATCTAGAAAGTTCTATATACTAGAACTTTTACCATACATATCAATTGGAGGTACCATGTTAGAATTAAAACCAATGATCCATAAGTTTCGGATGAAGGATAACTACTATTGCTTAGATGTAAATAGCGGTATTATTCACGTTATCGACGAACTCATCGATAGAGTTCTTGACATATATGATGGCACCAATCGCGATGCGGTACATGCTGCGTTAGATGCTAAAGAAGACGCAGTAGAACTCGATGAGATTATGGACGAGTTAGATGAACTCATTAAAGCAGAGCAATTATTTGCTCCAATGAGTACAGAGTTTAAACTTGTAGTAGGTGAAAAGCCTATCGTTAAGGCTTTATGTCTTAATATTGCTCATGATTGTAACTTAGCATGTAAATACTGCTTTGCTAGCCAAGGTGATTACGGCGGTGTAAAACGTGAGTTAATGAGCTTTGATGTAGCAAAACGGGCGGTAGATTTTCTCATTAAAATGAGTGGTCCTCGTCAACATTGTGAAATAGACTTCTTTGGTGGAGAACCGCTATTGAACTGGGATGTTGTTAAACAAACTGTTGAATACATTGAGTCCATTCAAGAACAGCACAATAAAATCTTTAAGCTTACATTAACTACGAACGGTATGCTTTTAACACAAGATAAAATTGACTATGTAAACGAGCATAAGATGAGTCTTGTATTATCCTTGGATGGTCGTGAATCCGTGCATAATGCAATGCGACCAGTAGCAGGTAGTGGTGCCGAGTCTTATAAATATATTGCGAAAAACCTTATCAATGCCGTAAAACAACGTCATGGTTTAGAATACTATGTGCGTGGTACATATACGCATAAAAACTTAGACTTTACTAAAGATGTTATGGCTATGTCTGATCTTGGCTTTGAACATTTGTCCATGGAGCCTGTTGTAGGTGAAGAAGGGGACTATGTTCTTCGTGAAGAAGATTGGCCAGCACTTGAAAAAGAATATGAAAAATTGGCAGATATCTATTTGGAACGTCAATTAGAAGGTTGGGGTGAGAAGTTTAACTTCTTCCACTTCCGTATGGATTTGTACCGCGGTCCATGTATGGCAAAACGTCTTCGTGGTTGTGGTGCAGGTCATGAATATATGGCAATTGTTCCAAATGGTGATATTTACCCATGTCATCAATTCGTTGGTAAAGACGGTTACGTAATTGGTAATGTGTATGAGGGTTTGCAAAATACAGAAATCCCTAAAGATTTCCGTAACACCCATGTATTCTCAAAACCAACATGTGCTGAATGTTGGGCTAAATTCTTCTGTTCTGGTGGTTGCCATGCTAACAATATTACATTAGGTGGCGACTTAGAAACACCGTATGAATTTGGTTGTCGTCTACAAAAGAAACGTATCGAATGTGCCATCATGATCCAAGCTGAGTTAGAACAAGCGGGCATCGACGGTAGTATTCCTGTCGCTTTAGGTTAATTATCAATTATTCTCCGAGTATAGTAGGAGTTCATATGAAAGAAAATAGTAATCAAACTATAGAACGCTGGGGAATTCGCTATACCGGTATAGTTCAAGGGGTCGGATTCCGGCCCCTTGTTTCTATGTGTGCCCATTCTCTAGGATTAACTGGTATTGTATATAATGATAGCCATGGTGTATATGTTGAAATACAAGGTCCCTCTAGGAGCATTACAACTATTTTTAGATGCTATTCAAGAAGAGCAACCTCGTTTATGCCGTATCACTAGTCAAACCGTGCAGCCTCTTACTATAAAAGATGAGGAAACTACATTTTCCGTTGAACCATCTCCATTAGGAGAAGATGTTAGTACGTTTATCAGTGCAGACACGGCTCCTTGTGAAGATTGTCTTAAAGAGTTACAACAAGATAAGCGAAGACAGGAATATTCTTTTATCAATTGCACAAATTGTGGACCACGATATACGATAATCAAATCGTTGCCCTATGACCGGGAACGAACGACGATGAACGAGTTTCCCATGTGTGAAGCTTGTCTAGCTGAGTATGAAGATATAGAGGGGCGTCGGTATAGAGCTGAACCAAATGCATGCTTCATTGTGGGCCTCGTTATACTTTATACAAGCCAAATCGCACGGCTGTAGATACGGTAAATGTATGGAATACAACGCGTGAATTGATCAATGAAGGTAGTATTATCGCTATAAAAGGGGTAGGTGGCTATCATCTTGTATGCGATGCGCGAAATGACGCGGTTGTACAACGCTTACGGAAGCGTAAGAATAGGCCTCATAAGCCATTAGCTATTATGGTTGGTTCATTAGATACAGCTATAGAGTTAGTTCAAATTAGCGATGTAGAACTAGATGTATTGACGGGGATGGAACGTCCTATTGTGCTATTAGAAAGAAATCATAATAGCTCTGTCCGTTTAAGTTCTCACGTAGCACCTGATAATCATATGCTAGGCGTAATGTTGCCGTATACACCGATGCACGAGGTCTTATTACCCTCTGATGCAGCCTGGGTTATGACTAGTGGTAACAGAAGCGGTGATCCCTGTATTATATAACGATGACCAAGCGTTTAATGAGCTAGGTGAGGTAGCAGATTATTTTCTCGTTCATAATCGTGAAATCTACGCACCTCTTGATGATTCTGTAGTGATAGTTATCAATAATAAACCACGCTTTATTCGTCGCAGTCGTGGCTACGTACCTGAGCCGATTCATTGTGAAAGCATAGAGGCGACACCGATACTGGCTATGGGCAGTGATTTAAAAAATGCTTTTGCCCTCAATAAAGGAAATGAAATTTTAATAGGGCCTCATATTGGTGACCTAGAAAATGCATCTACCCATGAAACGCTAGAGTGGACGATTAATCGATATGAAAATTTATTTTCCATAGAACCTAACAGAATCATTGTAGATAGTCATCCCCAATTTTTCTCCTCTCATTTAGGGGAACGTATTGGTGAAAGCTCACAAATACCAGTTGTGACTATTCAGCATCATCATGCACATATAGCCTCTGTTATGGCTGAACACAATTTGATAGGCCCTGTACTAGGCATTGCTATGGATGGTACTGGTTATGGTCCCGATGGAACTATATGGGGAGGAGAGTTTCTTCTCTGTAAAGGCAATCAATATCAACGATTAGCTCATATTCATGAGGCGCCTTTACCAGGTGGGGAAAAAGCTGTCTCTGAGCCCTGGCGTCAAGCCTTGTGGTATATACGTAATTATTATGGAAATGATATTCCATCTGCTTACCAAACATGGATGGAGAATCTTCCGAAAGGTTGGGAAATTCTTGATAAAGCATTACAATCTACAATGCCCATGATACAAGCAACTAGTTGTGGTCGTTTATTTGATGCTGTAGGCTCTCTCTTAGGGCTAGGTATGATACATACATATGATGCACAAATTACCATTGCCTTAGAAGCCTTATGTGGTGAAGAAAAAGGTTCTTTACTTGACTATAATTATGATGGGAAAGTTCTAGACTTTACACCTACTGTACAAGCCATTATGGATGGCGTTGTACAAGGTGAATCGCGTGCTCATCTAGCTGCATCTTTCCATAAAACGATTGCTATTGCAGTTTGTGAAACTGCAGCTGATTTAATGGAACGTTATAAAATTAGTGATGCTGCTATATCAGGTGGCGTATTCCAGAACCGTAAATTAGTAGAGTTGATCTATCGTGCATGGCATGTAGGCAATTTATATATGAATGAAGCTGTACCAGCTAATGATGGAGGACTTGCTTTAGGCCAATTATGGCTTGGGAGTCAAAGCCTGATAGTTAGTCTGAGCTACTTTGTAGCGGCTATCACTAAATAATGATTGTAATTGTGATACAATTATATTAAATATATTTATATATTCTAAGGAAGGTTTTTTGAAAAGCTTCTGATTAAAGTGAATTTTTTTTACTATATAAACGAGTGTTATTAGAAATTAAGATAAGGAGATAGTATGTGCTTAGCTGTACCAGCTCAATTAATTGCTGTGAATGATGCTATTGGCACTGTTGAATTGACGGGTGCTACACGAGACTGTAGCTTGCTCCTCGTACCAGAAGCAAAGGTAGGGGATTGGCTATTAGTTCATGCAGGTTTTGCAGTACAAATTGTTGATGAAGAAGAGGCTCAAAAAACATTAGAGGCCTTTAAGGAGTTAGAAGAACTTGAAGAAGCTTACTTTGCAGGAAAAGCAGAACACAGCTGATGCATTGTTAAAACGTATCAATGCACTTCATGAGCCCGGCGAAACTGTGCGGCTTATGGAGGTGTGTGGCACACATACAGTGTCGATTTTTCGAGAAGGTCTTCGTCAACTATTGCCAAGTGGCATTGAACTTGTTAGTGGACCAGGATGTCCTGTATGTGTTACAGATCAAACATATATGGATAAGGCATTAGCCTATGCAGAACGTGAGGATACTATTATTGCTACCTTTGGGGACATGTTAAAGGTTCCTGGTAGTTATAGCAGCCTCAGTGAAGCTCAAGCTAAGGGGGCTCATATCCATGTAATCTATACACCTTTAGAGGTGATAGAACTAAGTAAAAAATATCCAGAAAAGAAAATCGTTTTTTTAGCTATTGGCTTTGAAACGACGATAGCAGTCATTTGTGCTACTGTGAAAGCTGTTCACGAGGCAGGTCTGAAGAATGTTTTCTTTCTCGTATCTCATAAATTAGTACCGCCTGCTTTGCGGGCTTTTACTAGATAAACAAGAAGGCCATATTGACGGCTTTATCTTGCCAGGTCATGTGAGTGTTATTATTGGGCGAAGAACCATATGGTTTCTTACCTGAAGAATATGGTATTCCCTCTTGTATCGCTGGCTTTGACGGCTTAGAAATTCTGTCTGCTATTGCTAATATTTTAGAGCAACGAAAAACTGGTAATATTGTTGTGGGTAATACGTACCATTCTGTAGTTATGCAGAAGGGGAATCCTGTGGCTCAAGCTATGATGAAGGAAGTATACGACCTATGTGATGATGCATGGCGTGGTATTGGTATTATTCCAAATTCTGGCTTAGCTTTAAAAGATGAGTATGCCGCTTATGATGCGGAGCGTGCGCTACCCATTGAGCTAGAAAAACCATCCCTTGATCCAAAAGGTTGCCAATGTGGACGAGTTTTGCAAGGCCTTATTAAACCAAGTGAATGTCCATTATTTGGTAAAAGTTGTACTGCGGATCATCCCGTAGGGGCTTGTATGGTCTCTGTAGAAGGTAGTTGTGCTGCTTGGTATAAATATGGATATTCCAGTGGTGGATCGACGTGGGAGGATTAATATGGAACGAGTTCGCTTAGTCCATGGTAATGGCGGTCGATTCAGTCATGAATTGACAGAGCGTTTTATTTTGAAATATTTTACTAATGATTTATTGGCCCCTTTACACGATGGGGCTCAATTTCCTGTTACAGCAGGGCGCATGGCATTCTCTACGGACTCTTATGTAGTACAACCAGCATTTTTTTCCCTGGTGGAAATATTGGTAAACTCGCAGTATGTGGTACCGTTAATGATCTTGCCATGAATGGGGCAGTTCCACAATATTTAAGCTGTGGCCTCATTTTTGGAGGAAGGTCTTGCCTTTGAGGAATTAGATGAAATTCTTCGTACCATGGCAGAAATGGCTACGGCTGCAAATATACAAATCGTTACTGGTGACACAAAGGTTGTAAAAAAAGGTGAAGTCGATAAGATCTATATTAATACTGCTGGTATTGGTATGATTCCAGACGGGATAGATATTGGACCGCATCGCGTAAAAGCGGGCATGGATATTATCTTATCTGGTGCTATTGGAGATCACTCCATTGCCGTTATGGGACAACGATTTGGTTTAGATTTATCTGATTCGTTAAAAACAGATTGTGCTCCTTTAAATAAGATGGTTCATGCTGTGCTTGATAAAGTAGGATCTCAAGTTGCCTTGTTGAGAGATCCTACAAGGGGTGGCTTGGGCACTGTGTTAAAAGAAATCGCAGATCAAAGTCAAGTGGGTATTAAGGTTGAAGAAACGGCGATTCCCATTCACGATGAAGTACAGTCTGTTTGTGATATTCTAGGCTATGATCCACTATATTTAGCGAATGAAGGTAAAGTCGTTTTTAGTAGTTGAACCAGAGGTTACGGACCAAGTTCTTCAAGTTTTTACATGGATTTTGAAGAAGGGAAAAGAAGCAGTTCTCATTGGTAAAACCTTAGATAAAAAAATATTGGTAAAGTAGGATTGCAAACAGCTATTGGCGGTGTTCGTCTGAGTCGATTTATTAGGTGAGGATCAAGTACCACGTATTTGTTAGCTCTATAACTAGAAATAATAATTTAATTAATACTATATAATTTCTGTATCTTTTTTTGTGATTTTTTGATGCTTTTTTTAAGCATGTAGTTCTATTAGATATTGACAGTATTCATGCCGTGATGATAGCATTAAATTAAGTTGTATAAAATTCACTACTCGTTCATCGTGTTTTTTTATACAATATTGGTATCTTTATGTGTAAGTTCTTATACTTTCACTAGAATCTATGTATAGAATTTGTTAAAATATAAGTATCTATAGGAGGCTTATTATGAAAAAAAGAAAATTATTACAGCTGTTCTAGGGATTTGTTTAACTACAACTGCATTTGGTGGCATCTTGACTACTCAAGCTGGCGGCTTAAGCAGCATTCTTGGCGGTGCAGCTAAAATTGGCGGCATCGGTATTGTTATTAACAAATTCGGTCCTCAAATTGACACTTTCTTAAATAAATTATTGAAACAAAATAACTTAAGCACAGAATATACAACCAAAGTAGTACCTATTATTAGTATTGGTACAAAAGGTTATATCGGTGCTGCTCAAGTTACTGGCCCTGCATCTAGCATTGAAGAAGTTAAAGCGGTTGCTCAAGTAGAAGGTAGCTTTAACGGCATGGTTCGTGTTAAAGGTTTAGTACCTGTTGATAGCACAAACCCAGTTGGTGCATCTCGTGTGCAAGGCGTAGGTGTATCTGCGATTATTGATTTGAAAATTTAATGGCCACTGAGCATATAAAATAGTAGACTCAGGGAATAAGCACGGTCTTAGGCCCGTGCTTATTCTGTTGTATAACAGTTATACATTAGATACGTTGTGGAGGAATTTATGAAGAAGCAAGTACTTACACTTTTAATGGCATCCCTAATTTCAGGCACTGCATTTGCTGCTCCTGGTACAGTAACAGAGAAAACAAATGTTTTAGAAACTACTGTATATGGTTCTGTACAAGATGGTGCTGTAGTGGACCGCATTAATCAACTTGATGAAACCGTGTATGGTACTGGTTTCAATGGAAACTCTGCGACATTGAGTAAACGTGTTGATACACTCTATAACTCCGTAGAAGGTAGTGGTACAAATATTTCTTTGCGTGAAGAAATGGATGCATTAGAATATACGTATCAAAATAGCATTAACGCAGGTTCTCTTGTTGATCGTGTAGAGAAAATGGAACGTAGCGTAAATGGTCGTATTGGTAGTGGCTCTTTACAAAAGCGTATTGTTTCTTTAAAAACTAAAGTATATGGTAGCAATGTAACTCTTACTAACCAAGTAGGCACATTGGCAGGTGACCAAGTATTTAAAGTAACTTTAAATGATGCTGTTTCTTCTAAAACAAGTCATGAAGGCGATACTGTATCCTTCACTGTGGCTGAAAATGTAATGGATGGCAATGTATTGTTAGTTCCTGCTGGTACTGTAGGTTCTGGTACGATTACGTCTTTGAAAAAGGCTCGTTCCTTTGGTCGTAATGGTGCCTTAGATATTACATTTGATACTATTCCTGCTATCGATGGTACAGAATTTACTGCTGTACAAGGTAAAGAAGCTAAAGACAAAACTCGTAATGAAGTAAAAGCGGCTGGCGCGTCCGTAGCTGGTGCAGTTTTACTTGGACCTGTTGGTCTTGTTGGCGGTGCATTCGTTAAGGGTAAAAATATAGAGTATCCAGCTGGTTCTACAATCTATGTACAACCACAAGACTCTGTAACTATTCAAGGTCTTGTTATCGGTGGTGATGGTTTAGCGCATAGCGATGATGAATTAGCTGATGCAGTAACTGTGCCAAATGCAACTGGTGAAACTGAGGAATATGTTGAAAACAATGGTACTGAAGAAAATGAAGCTGTAGTTGAAGAAACTACTGAAGTTGAAGAACCAGAAGAAGTAGTAGAAAATGTTTCTCAACCTATCGTTGTTGTAAAACGCAATCAATAATTAACAAATTCTTAAAGCAAGAGGAGTTCTAGTAACCATGAGGAAACGTAAAGTACAATGGCTAGCAGCGGCATGTGTGTTTTGTTTAGCACAACCTGTATGGGCCGCTACGGAGTCAACCACGGTATATCAAGATCAATTGGATAGCGTAGGCCAATCTTATGCTGGGGAAATCTCTAAAGCATCTACACCTGAACATAGCAATATCCGTGTTGTACGTCGTGGTGAAAAGGCAAAATCTGCTGAGTCTACAGAGCAGTTACCGACTCGTATTGATGCAGACAAAATGTCTTATAATGGTTCCACAGGTAATGTATATGCACAGGGTGATGTAGTAGTTACTCAAGGTAATCAAACTTTGATGGCACCTCGTATTGAAGGTAATACGAAAACTACAGAGTACCGTACAGTTGGTGGCTATCGCTACTTAGAAGATGGCGGTAAAACAAAGGATATTACAGGTCAAAATATGACATATCGCACTAGCGACCGTCATTTCACAGCTGACCAAGCGATGGGGTTGGAACGATCCATATTATGTAAGGGGACAAAATGCAACCTTTGATGGTCAAACTGGTCATATGGAAAAAGGCATGGTTACCACAAAACATGCGATGGCTTTTAAACATACACCAGATTATCGTGTAGAAGGTCAAGATATTCAAGGTATATCCTGGCGATAAAGTCAGTTATCAAAAACCATCTTTCTATATTAAAAAAACTTTAAGTTTTATCTTTGCTTCTTATACAGCATCCTTTGCGTCATGATAAAGAAGGCAAAATTCAGTATATTCTCATTAGTTCCGAAAACCTACTTATAGTAGTGATGATGGACTTGGCTTGCATGGTAGTACATGATTATCCAATTGGTAAAGCATGGTGAAGCTTATATTGACTATCGTTGGTATTCTAAAATCTGGCTTTTAAACCACAAAGTTGGGATATCGTCATTATTTACCTTGGGCTACAGCATCCATAGGTTACAGTAAAGAATCTAATGAGTATAATGATGAAACCGTATGGGTTGAAAAGATTGGTGAAGCTCGTTTAGATACACATACATATCATGTCGGGTAAATCTCCAGTTACTGTACGTGGTGGTGTTAATGCCGGTTATTGGAAAGAAGGTTCTGTAAAAGGTTCTCATAAAGAATATTATGCAGAAGTTTCTCATGATCCAATTAAAGCTTGGTAAAAACGCTGATTTACGCTTCTTAGGCGGTTACCAACGTGACTACTATGGTTATGATGGTTCTATTCGTAGTATGCCTTATTGGGGGGCTAGATTCCAATCTAAAGTTGGCAATCGTGCTAATGTATGGGTTAGCTATAATCAACGTAATATTTCTTATAATAACTCTCCATATCGATTTGATACGACAGAGCTTCCTAAAGAGCTCATTTATGGTGGTACCTATAAATTAACTCGCTTAGATGATATTTCTGTAAGTGTTAAAAATAATATGATGAGTGGGGATATTGATTCTGTCTATTACACATGGCATCGTGATTTACACTCCTTCGATATGTACTTAACATATAAGGATGGTCATAAAAACAGAGATAATCAATGGAAGATTAAATTTGTAGGTAAAGACTTTTAGTTAGGAGACTATTATGCAACGCATTAGAAAAGCCGTAATTCCAGCAGCTGGTTTTGGCACACGTTTCTTACCAGCTACTAAGGCACAACCAAAGGAAATGCTTCCTATTGTGGATACTCCTGCTATCCAGTATATTGTGAAAGAAGCCTTGGATTCTGGTATTGAAGAGATCCTAATCATCACAGGTCGTAATAAACGCGCCATTGAGGACCATTTCGATAGCAGTGTTGAATTAGAATTATTGTTACAAAGCCAAGGTAAAAACAAACAATTGGCAATGATTAAGGATTTAGCGGATATTAAGGTTCACTTTATTCGTCAAAAAGCACCTCGTGGTCTTGGTGATGCTGTATTGTGTGCTAAAGCATTTATTGGTGATGAACCATTTGCAGTATTACTTGGTGATGATATTGTTTATAATCCAGAAAATCCATGCTTTAAAGCAATTAATTGATTGCTATAATGAGCATCCTGGTATTATCTTAGGGGCTCAATTTGTACCTGAAGATAAAGTTAGCTCTTATGGTATTGTATCTGGTGAAGCATTTGGCTGATAACTTTATATCGCGTTCATAACTTGGTGGAAAAACCTAAGCAAAGAAGATGCTCCATCTCAGACTGGCTGTATTAGGTCGTTATATTTTAACACCAGATATCTTTTCAATATCTTTGGAAAATACTAAACCTGGCGTAGGTAATGAAGTTCAATTAACTGATGCTTTAGCAGCTTCTAAGACTGACACCTATGCATTGGCTTATGAAGGCATTCGCTATGATACAGGTGATAAATTAGGTTATTTGAAAGCTACTGTTGAGTATGCATTGCGTAATGAAGAGTTAGGTGAGAACTTCAAAGCATATTTAAAAGAGCTAGATCTTAAAAAATAGATTTGAATCTATAAAAGAACTATGATATATCATGAAACGACCTCCAAAAATGTGTCCAATTTTTTGGGGGACTTTCAATCATGGGTTCTTTTTTATTTTAGTATATTTAGCTAATATGATTATTATTTTATATTTGTCAACAAATGGACTAAGGTGATTTTTGTTGACTAATGAAAATAATGTTGATTATAATCAATTTATTGAATAAATAAAGGACTGTGATTATATGAGAACATTATTTACAAGCATTATGTAATAATGACTTTTGGATCTACCAGGGACATAGTGTTATTAAGCATATGCATTATGATGCTTCCGGGTAGTGATGAAACTATATGTGAGATTTGTATCTCAAGTTGCTAAAACTACTACAATTGGTATTCTGGACAAATCAGGATTTTTTAATGGTTGATTTACGACCGGTACCGAGAAACAATTTTCGTATTCGTTCACTAATTCATCAAGAAGAGAATGATCGGACGATATCTTTTCTCTAAGGAGGATATCAGTACGATTTGTAAATGATATTAATGATACGAATGCAAATTCATCGTAGAGATCCCCCTATGTCGTACCTGGGTTGCATGATTTCTAGAAACATTTATGGAATTATTGGAATATTAGTAAATCTGCACAGCAGATGGCGATTTATTTTCATGCACCCGTTATTGCAGATGATCAGGTAACTTTGGTGGAAAATCTCTGAAGATGCTCATGTAGAAGGTTATGTAGGTGATACATTGGCATTTTTCTGCTACTTTTTTTGGTGAAAATGAAGATTCTAACATCTTTGAAAACAAAGATGTATTAGTTAGAGGTAATTATGGAAGCAAGACGTTTAACAAAAAAATGGCTTTATTAACAGCCTTATTATGTATTTCAGCATATATTTCTTTTCCCATTGCCATTTAGTCCAGCTATGGTAACGGCATTGACTTTGGTAGCTACATTAACTGGTTTGTTGTTACAACCAAAAGATGCATTTATTGTATTTATCATTTACGTTTTACTTGGTGCTGTAGGTTTACCAGTTTTCGTTGGTGGTACAGCTGGTCTTGGTAAATTATTAGGGCCTACAGGGGGCTTTATCTTCTCTTGGCCAATAGCTTATACATTATTAAGCGTATTTAAAGGTTCTAAGAAGAGCTTTTTCTCTTATGCATGGCGTTCTATTGTAATTACAATTCCTGTAGTATACCTATTTGGTGTGGCAGGCTTTATGATCGTTACAAAAACAGAACTTTGGGCAGCGTTGCCTGTAGTAATGTTCCCATTCATTCCTGGGGATATTGTAAAAATGTCTCGTTGCTTCTTGGTTAGCAACTAAAATTAAAATTTAGAATCTAATAATGAAAAGAGGCATTCCTTGGGATGCCTCTTTTCTGCATTTTTACTATAGGAGCTAATATGTCAGTATATATTCATGGTGGGCTTAGAATCCCTATAGGCGTATTTAAATGGACAATATAGAAACATATGAGACCTGAAATGTTAGGAGCTCAACTCATTAATGAATTAATCAATCGTTATGATATTTCACAAGTGGATGGAATCTTTTGTGGTAATGCAGTTGGTACAGGTGGGTAATATTGGTCGCCTTATGGGGCTCATGTGTAATTTACCGAATTCTGTTCCTGCGATTACCGTAGATATGCAATGTGCATCAGCCTTTGATGAGTATTGAGATGGCCTATGCACATATTGCATCAGGTGTTATGGATTCGGCTATTGCTGGTGGTATTGAAAGTTCTTCATTACAGCCCGATCGGGATGTATGCAGCTGGAGATAATCGTGAAGGCCTATATAAGGTAGCTCAGTTTAGCCCCTGAAACGATTGTTCTCCTCTAGCTATGCTTAGAAGGGGCAGAGAGGACGATTCATAAAGCATAATGTAACCAAAGGAAGATTTATATCCCTACATTATTGGCAGTCATCAACGTGCTATTGAGAGCTTTAGATAATCCATATTTGCAATCTTATATTATGCCCTATTACCATCGATGGAAAAAGCATGTGTAGATGAATGTATTCGTCCCTAAGATGAACGAGAAACTCTTGTCTAGGATGAAGCCTTTATTGGGTCCTAATTCCATTACAAATGCAGGCAATGCTTGTTTAACCCATGATGGAGCGGCATTTGTATACGTATCTAATGAAAAAGGGCCCTTTAGAATTCATAGTATTATGCCTTGGGCGGGAAATCCTCAGTTTAGACCAGAAGGAGCTTTAGAAAGCACAGAAGCGATTTTAAAACGCACTGGTCTAACGATGGATGATATTGATGTAGTGGAATGGAACGAAGCCTTTGCCATCATTGATGTGCTCTTTTAATAAGGCCTATCCTAAGCATATAGAAAAATATAATAAAGTTAGGCGGTGCGTTTGGCGTATGGACATCCGTATGGTTGTTCTGGTGCTATATTAGCTCTTCATTGTATGGCTGCTTTAGAATCTTGTAATGGTCGCTATGGTTTGTGTGCTATTGCCGGTGCAGGCGGTACAGGAACTGCTTTGATTATGGAACGTATGTAAAATGACAATTATTGAACGGTTACGACAATATAAAGAATTAGAGCCTCATAAAGATTGCTCTCATTGTAGATGATACACAGTATACATATGGTGAGCTATATGATGCTATTCTCTCAATGGAGTCTAATAATACAAGTAGAGTAATCGTACATCTTAGCTCAAGTTTAAAGATGCATTAGAAAAATAAAGTTCTCTTTAATTCAGAGTCAATCTCTTTTGTAGAACAACTTAGTACAATGGTTATGGGGGGCATTGTATAGATGGGTATATTCCCTATGGTATGCCATAATGAAATGGATAGTGGCTATATAGATGAGCTAGCTCGTATTATAGCTGATGAAGGCGTGTCTACCATCTAGCTGATTTTTGGTGTACTTACCTCAGGTACTACGGGGCGTCCCCAAACCGTTTGTGGAGCAAAAGAGGAATCGTGGCGAGAGTTTTTTTGATATTCAAAAACAATATCTTTTCATATAAACGAAAGATACAAAAAAATCTTTCTTTGCAAGGCAGCTTTTAGTTTTACTGGTGTTAGTAATATGGTTGTTGCTGTCTTATGGGCTGGGGGAACTATTGTTACTACGAGTTCCTTGCGTCCTACTCGATGGATTCAGCTGATTGAACGATATGATGTAGACCATATCTATGCTCTTCCCTACAAAAACTTACGATTACTCAGTAAGGCATTGTAAATGTAAACTATACTCTATTAACTATATCATTGCAGGCTCTCAAGTGCTTGATCGACATTTGATGGAACAGTTAGCAACAGCTATGTCCGAATATGGAGTTTATTCTGTATTATGGTGCATCTGAGCTTAACTATATAACCTATTGTACAGGTAAAGAGTGGCTAGATCGAGAAGGTACTGTGGGGAAGACCATTTCCAACTGTTCAAAATTGCAGAGCAGATAAAGGCATTATTTATGTGACTACAAAAGTATCATATTGAAGGCATTCCCGATACATATACTGTAAATGATTGTGGCTATATAGATAGCGATGGGGTATCTCATGTTTACATGGGCGGCAAGGCGATGTCATCAAACAAAGGGGGCTATAAAATATCTATTCCCGCATGGAAATCTATTTACAATCCTATAGATGGTGTCTCTGAAGTAGCTATTATCGATATCATAGATGATGTACAAAGGGGAAGATTTTTGTTGCTTATATGGTATTAGAGGATAATGTTCTAGATTAGCTGAAAATTATGGAAATCATTCATCATGAAAGACCTTCCATAGAATGGCCAAAAATCAATTTACTATATTCCTATGTTACCTCTTACGGAATGCTCAAAAAGTTGATAAACGAAAAGCTAAAAAGAGTGGTATAATAAAAGGGTAATCGTTTTTTTACTGTTACAAAGGAGGCATCATGCAGATTAATAAGGCTGCGCTAGAGATTTTTGACTTTACGTCCTCTTTAGCCGTATATTCTGAACATGAACTAAAGGTTGGCGATCAAGCTATACAAGATTATATTGCTAATCATGTAGTTAAGGCTTTCAAAGACCCAGGTGCTAGAACAGGTACCTTGCATGATGCAAGTCCATTTGGTAAACAACTAGTAGATTATAAAAAGGGAGACCTCAAGTTTATAGATTTATCTAAGAATTTAGGTGAAAGCTTGTTTACCTATATGAAACAAGCAACGGACTCCGTAGTTATCGATACGATTATTTGTGAAGCTGTTACAGATACGACTTATATTTGTATTCTTTTGTGCCAAGCTCATGATGCTTTTACCCATCAACTATTTAGTGAAGATGATGGTACATTAGCTACAGAACTTGTTTCTCATAAGGCTGTGTTGCCTATGCCTTCACAAAAAGTTACGCGCCTTTGCATCCATTAATTTGCATGATTTTTAGCGTTCGAATTTTTTTGAACCGAAAAGGTGAATTTGATGGTGAAGTATCCTATATCTTAGCAGATAAGGTATTTGCAATTAGGCACTAATCAATCCTCCCGAGATACAGTAAAAAAGGTGAAAGCCATTGTAGATAAGGTGGCTCAAGCGCATGAGTCTGATGGCGTCGTTGAATTGACAACTGCAAAGTCTATGATTGCTAAAAAAATGCAGAAGTATCTGATACAGTCGATCCTGTTCGTATTGTAGAAGAGGTATTTCAAAAGCCAATCCTGATTCAACAAGAGGCGGCTAAGAAAAGAATTAGCTGATGCGGATATGATGAGGCCTCTACCTGTTAATCGAGAGTTTGCTACGAAAGGTTGGAGAACATCATAAGATTAAAAACCGATACGGGCATTGAAATTTCTTTTCCTGTAGAGTATATGAAAAAAATCGCGAGTTCATTGAAATCAAAAACTAATGATGATGGAACGTTGCGTATTGAATTAAAAGAATATCAATAAAAATCGAATAAATAAGAATTTTGAGTTAGATGATAAATTTATGATATATATCGATAGAAAATATATTATAGTATGATTAAATTTATTTGTTATGCTAGTATATGGAGGTTATAGTGAGTAAAGAAAAACATAAAAAAACAAATGCATTACGTATCTTTAGATACTCATAAGATACCTTATAGTATTAGCGAATATGAGTGGTCTGAAGAGCGTGCTGCAGGCCTTCATGTAGTAGAGGCTCTAGGCCTCGATGAAAAAGCAAGTCTTTTAAAAACACTAGTTGGTAAAGGGCGATAAAACAGGGTTTCGTTGTATTCTGTATTCCAGTGGCTGAAGAGCTAGATATGAAACAAGCGGCTCGAGTTAGTCATAATAAGTCTGTAGAACTGGTTCATGTTAAGGACTTTGCTAGGGAATTACAGGTTACTTACGTGGGCGGATGTTCTCCAGTGGGGATGAAAAAGCATTTCCTACCTACTTTTGATGCTACTATGGAACCTCAAGAGTTTGTATATGTAAGCGCAGGGTCTACGAGGTATGCAGATGAAGGTAAATCCAAAAGATTTGGCATCTGTTGTAAATGCTGAATTTATTGAACTTACAATGGATCATTAAGAGGTACGTATGGCAAAAAAGTTTTTATGCAGTTCGTCAATGGTCGTGTACCAGGAGTTTATACTACCTGGGCTGACTGTGAGAAACAGGTAAAGGGCTTTTGGTGGTGCTATCTACAAATCTTTCCCTACAGAAGCAGAAGCACGTGCCTTTTGTAGATGATTCAGGATTATCCTTGAGTGATTTTATGAGTGCTAAAACGGAGCGAACCTAAATCGCCTCAAGACAGTTAAGTCTAAATCTATGAATTCTAGACCTATAGGTTCTAGTTCTAAGACTCAAAAGTAAAGTATCTCCAAATGTGGTGAAACCAGATTTTACTAAGGCCAAACCATATTGTTGCTTATATTGACGGTAGTTATAATAAAGGTACCAAATACAGTTGGAGCTGGTGGCGTTATCTTCTTGAATGGGTCTAAGAAGACCTTTTTCATTTCCTTCTAATGATGAACGATATACATCATTTTGGAATGTAGCTGGTGAGCTACTAGCTGCTATGTATGTTATGAAATATGCTGTTGATCACGGTATTCCAGAATGTTCACTATATTATGATTATATGGGCATTGAAATGTGGGCTACTAAACGATGGAAACGCAATAATGCACTGACTCAACATTATGCTGCGTTTTATGACTCTATAAAAGACCGTGTGCGCGTACACTTTCACAAGGTAGCTGCTCATACGGGCGATACATATAATGAAATGGCCGATGCACTAGCTAAACAAGGTGCAGGTATTTAGAAATATAAGAAGGGAGGGTGCTATGAATATATGTGTTACAGGTGGGGCCGGATTTATTGGCTCTCATCTTGTGGATCGATTAATTGAATTAGGGCACAATGTGCTTGTTATAGATAATTTATCTACTGGTATGCGTTCTTTTGTACATGAAGCAGCTCAATTTATTGAGATGGATGTACGAGATCCAAAACTAGTATCTGTTTTTGAAGAGTTTAAGCCCTCTATCGTATTTCACGAGGCAGCGCAAACTATGGTTCAATCCTCTATGGAGAACCCTAGTTATGACTGTGATGTGAATTTATTGGGGCTTATTAATGTTTTAGATGCATGTCGTCAGGTGAAAGTTGAACAATTCTTAATGCCTTCGTCCGCTGCTGTTTATGGGGATTTAGCAGTATTGCCGTTAACTGAGGAATTAAGTGGTATGCCTTCTTCCTTCTACGGACTGACAAAGCTTACTGCAGAAGGGTATTTACGTATTTATCGTGAAGCCTTTGGATTAAATACAGTGTGCTTTAGATATGCCAATGTATATGGACCACGTCAAGGTGATGGTGGTGAAGGTGGCGTTATCAGTGTTTTTAACCGTTTAATCGTTGAAGGCCAGCCTTTAACCGTATATGGTGATGGCGAGCAAACTAGAGACTTCATTTATGTAGATGATGTGGTAGATGCTAATATTAAGGCTATGGGGAATAGTCAATGTACAGGTATTTATAATGTATCTACCAATAAGGGAACATCTGTTAATGAGTTGATTACGCGATTCCGTGCTATTAGTGGTGCAGACTTTATGGTGCACTATGAGGCTGAGCGGGTAGGGGATATCAAGCATTCTCGTTTAAGTAATGCCAAGGCAGAACGCGATTTTGGCTTTGTTGCGACAACTACACTAGAGGACGGCTTACAAAAAACATTAGAATATTTTAAAGCTCATCATAAGTAAGGGATACAAGGTTTGGGGATATGAGTGATACACAATTTTGGGTAACTGTAGGTGTCTGGAATCTCATCGTATTTAGTATGTATGGATATGATAAATTATGTGCTATTAAGGGATATGGACGGATTTCAGAGTTTACTTTATTATTTTTAGCATTTGCCTTTGGTGGTGTAGGTGCTTTATTAGGCATGGTTCTATGGCGTCATAAGACATTAAAGATTAAATTTAAGCTGGCTATTCCTATTGCATTGCTGTGGTCTGTCTATGCAGTAGGGGCTTCGGTTATGGTTTGTGGGTGAACTGATTGCATAAACTAATATTTTATTCATTCTTTTATGATATAATGAGTAGAATATTGTACATAAAATGTCAGTGAAGGAGATATTTGATGTTGCGATTACAATCGGGGTTCGAGTTAGATTACGCTAACATATATAATGAAAGTTGCATACAAGAGCGAGACGTAAATAATTTTGAACGAGCTATACAAAATGTGTGGCGTCATACAAATATTTTACGTTCTACAGGTTTTGAAGAAGGCCATGTTTCTAAAGATGGTTTGCCTGAACCTGTATTGTTTTATCAGCTTCCATATATTTCGGAAGATGGTATCAATACACCAGCTATGTTGAAACGTCTTTACGAATTGCGTGACTATGCACGCCACAATATTGATACAGTTGTGTCTGTAGGCATTGGCGGCTCCTATTTAGGGTAGTAAGGTTATTTTTGATGTTCAATGTGGTGCATTTTTGGAATAATCTAAGTACAGAAGAACGCAAACGGATATCCACGGATGTACTTTGCTGGTTTTAACGTAGATGGCGACTATTTAGCAGGTCTTATTCGTACCTTAGAATATCAAGCTCAGAAAAAAAGGTCCCTGACTATAAGGTGATGCTTGTTATTACCTCTAAGTCTGGTTCTACAATCGAACCAATGGCTAACTTCATGATTTTGGAGAAGGCTTTACAAGATCGCAACATTAACTATGAAGTAGTAGCTGTAACAGATGTATCTGATGATGAACATCCTACAATTTTAAGGGCTATGGCGCTAGAAAATAATTGGAAGACTTATAGTATTCCATATGGTGTTGGTGGCCGTTTCTCTGTATTTACAGAGGTTGGCTTTGTAACGGCTGCTCTTGTGGGTTTTGATATTGAAGGCTTCTTAGCTGGTGCAGCGTCTATGGATGTAGCCTGCCAAGAAGAGGATATTTTCAAAAATCCTGCTTTATTAAGTGCTTTATTAAAATATATTGCATCTGAACGGTATGGTCGTATTATTGAGGTGTTTATGCCATATAGTGACGCGCTTCACTCTTTATCCGACTGGTATGTGCAGCTTTTATCTGAATCGCTTGGTAAGATGAGTAATACATGTTTGCCATATGGTCGTACGCCAGTAGCTGCAGTAGGCACTATGGATATGCATGCTCAAGTGCAGGAACATCAAGAGGGGCGCCTTAATAAAGTCGTTCAATTTATTAAGGTTAAAGACTGGAAACACAATCTCATCGTGCCAGATACATATAGTGAATATGAACGTTTACACTCTCTATCTGATGTAGGGATTTGTGATATTTTAAATATTGCTCTAGATGCCAATAGAGAGGCCTTATCTAGTGACAATCGCTTTAACATGACTATAACTGTACCAACGCTTAATGCATTCCATTTAGGGGAAATTATGTTTATGCATTGTTGGGCGGTTTATTTCGAGTCTATTTTTGCTGGTGTTGATGCCTTTGACCAACCAGGTGTTGAGGTCTATAAACGTCTTATCGGGCCTAAATTAGCTCGTGCAAAGGATACACATAATTCATAAGGGGGAACTATGAATATTTTAGTAACAGGTGGTGCTGGCTATATTGGGAGTCATACTGTACGTGCCTTACAACAAGCAGGTTATACACCAATCATTGTAGATAATTTATCTCGCGGACATGTAGAATCTATTCCTGAAGGGGTTACATTCTACAATATGGATATTGCAGATCCTAAGTTAGTCGATATTATGAAAGACCATAATGTCACTGGTGTTATGCATTTTGCAGCCCACTCTCAAGTTGGAGAATCCATGGTAAATCCAGCTATTTATTATGAAAATAATGTGGTTGGTTCTTATCACCTTATTGAATCTGCTCGTGCTGCAGGTGTGAAAGCATTTTCGTATTCTCTAGTACGGCTGCAGTATATGGGTGAGCCTGAGGTGGTACCAATTCGAGAGGATGCTCAATTGCAACCAACAAATGTATATGGTCGTACTAAATTGATGATTGAAGAAATGCTATCTGATTATAGTTCTATTTATGGTTCTACATACGTAGCATTGCGCTACTTCAATGCGGCAGGTGCCGATCCATCTGGTACGATTGGGGAAGACCATCATCCAGAGACTCATTTGATTCCCCTTGTGCTCGATGCAGCTCGTGGTAAAAGAGAACATATAACTGTATTTGGTACTGACTACGATACAGCTGATGGTACATGTGTACGCGACTATATTCATGTTAATGATTTGGCAGCTGCTCATGTATTAGCCATGGACTATTTACGTAAAGGTGGAGAATCCCAAGTATTTAATCTTGGTAGTGGTAATGGCTTCTCCGTAAAAGAAATCATCGAAACTGCAAAAGAGGTTACAGGCATCGATATTCCTGTTCAATATGGTGAACGTCGTGCTGGTGATCCAGGTACTTTGATTGCTTCTTCTGAAAAAATCAAAAACTTACTTGGTTGGGATCCTAAATTCAGCAATGTAGCTGATGTTATCAAAGATGCTTGGAAATGGCATACATCTCATCCAGATGGCTTTAACAGTAAATGAAATAAGAGCAAATCTTTTTGATTTGTCAATATAATGAATGACTCTATTAGTCACCTAGGTGACTGGTAGAGTCATTTTTTTGTAGGAATTTAAAAGGACCTCCTAGAAATAGTTCGAAGGAGGTGAATTATGAACTTACAAGATTATATAGAACAGATCAAAGGCTGGATTGGTAGACAATGTTTTCTTGTACGACACTATCGAATTGCGATTTTTATATTCTTTATACTGGCTTTAGCCATGATAGTAGTTGGCATTTTTTATCCTCACGAAGAGGAACACATCAATATTATTTCAGCTCAATCAGAGGGGACTATTGATCATCAAAGGAAGGTAGATGACTCTATTGTTAAAGGACGCTTACTATATGATGTGAGTAGTGTAGAACGGCCTCATCCTTGGCGAGAGGTCTTTAAAGATATTTCTAGTACCGATTTATTAAGCCAAAGTGATAAGACGAAAGATATGGATAATGATTTAGATACTATTAGCGATGATGAAACATCACTTAGTGATAGCAAGAAAATAAGTAATAAAAGAACTTCACGGCAACATAGAAGTACGAAGAATCAAACATAAAGACTGATAGAAAGAAAACAAAGATTGAATAGCAATATGACCCATGATGATACCAATAACTATGGTAATGAAAGTGTTCACTCCAGAACAGGTATTAATTCTAACGCGTTGGCTCTAGAACAAAGGATTGAACTTGTAGGGAATTATTGAAGGAAATCAAAAGGTTGCTATTTTACGAAGAGGCTCAGAGGAGCAGATGGTTACAATTGGAAGTAGTTGGCAAGGGATATCAGTATCTGCTATTACTGAAAATAGCGTAGAAATCGTCGAAGGAGGTTCATCACGATGGCTAAAAATCGAGTGATCATAAAAATAGTTATACTAATAGCTATATTGACATATTTATTATTAGGAGGACCATTAGTTGTATTAGGAAATACTACAGAAGAAAAAGGTAACTAATAATATAAGAAATAATATAACTAATAGTGTAACTAATAGTGTAAACCAATAGCGTTGAGATTAATAAAAATAAAGAACCAATTACAATATCTGTGCGGAACGGATCATTAAGAGAGACTGTATTAGGCATTTGTCGAAGTTATGGTATATCAGTTATCGGTGTAGAGTCATTAAAGGGAAATATTACGGCAACCGTAAAAGGGGAGTCTCCCGAAGAGGTTATTAAAGAGCTAGGGCGGATATATCATTTTTCGGTATCAAAGCAACATAATACATTACTTATCGAATCTGATGAGTCGGCACTGGAGAACAGAGAACTCTATGTACTATCCCCAGAACACTTACCAGCAGAATCTTTGAAAACTGTAATGGGCACAGTAGTAAAGAATGATAAAATGGCCGTACTTTCAGAACAAAATGAGGTCATTATGCATTTAACGAGCGGTGAAAAAAGGCGGATAGAAACCTTAGTCCGTGCTATCGATAAAGGAGCCTAAACAAGTGCAATTAGAAGCTACGATTATTGCTATGGAGCAATCCTATGCAAAAGAACAAGGTTTTCGTTGGTCTTGGCTCAGTTTGACCGGTCATGGTGAAGATAAGACTAATTCGTATGGAGCCGTTACCTTTGGTAAAACACCAAGTGGAGAAGCTTATAAGTTTTTTGTGAAACCAGAACTAAGTCTTATGGAAAGTTCTGGAAAAGCTGTTCTAATAGCTAAACCATCTATTATGGCCCTTAATGGTGAGACTGCACATATATTAATAGGGTGAACGTATCCCGTTATAGAAGAGTCAGAGGTAAATGGAGAGCGTAAGCGATCTACTCGTTATGAAGAGGTGGGGATTAAGTTAAACTATACTCCTATTATTACTGCTGATGGCGGTGTAGATGCAAAAATACATGCTGAGGTAAGTACACCGATTATGGTATCGGAAATGAAAGCTTATAAAATTAGTACAAGGCAGGCTCATACTAGAGTGCGTTTACAACAGGGAGAAGTACTCGTCATAGGTGGACTCATGGATAATCGAGACCAGCACCAAACTACAAAAGGTACCCTATATTAGGAGATATTCCGTTATTAGGCAAATTATTTCGTCATAGCAGAAAATCAAAAGATTCTATAGAAATGTTGATGTTGGTACGGGCAACTGTGGTATAATAAAGGGTAAATGATTAGGAGGTTGTGAATGGAACGCATTCGAATGATAGGCCTTGGAAAATCATTTGGGGTGCGCCAAGTATTTTCCAATGTGTCTTTTGAGATAAAAGAGGGCGATCGACTCGCCCTGGTAGGGCCCAATGGGGCCGGTAAATCTACCTTATTAAAATGCATATTAGGCTATGAGGAGCTTGATGAAGGCAATGTAGTTAAGTCTCCTGTTGCAAGTATTGGCTACTTGCAACAAGATGTAAATCTTGGTGACGATAGTTTAGCTACTGAGATTGAAAAGGCCTGGGCTGATGTACATGCATTGGAAGAGCAACTTAAAGAACTTACGAGTCGCTTAGAAACGGAAGATGCTAGTGAAGCTGATTTACAACGCTTAGATTATTTACAAAATCGTCTAGAATGGCTTGGTGGGTATGACTATGAGCAAAAGACAAAGCGTATTGTTTATGGTTTAGGTTTTACTGATGAAGACCTAGATAAACCAGCTAATGCTTTTTCTGGTGGTCAAAAGACGCGTATTAACTTAGCAAAGGCCTTGGTTCGTCGTCCAGATTTTTCTGTTCTTTAGACGAACCGACAAACCATTTAGATATGGATATGCTCGAGTGGCTTGAAGGATACTTATCCGCCTATCCTGGTGGCATTCTCATCGTCAGCCATGACCGCTATTTCTTAGACCGTATCGTCACTGGCGTTGTGGAGCTAGATAATCATAAGGCTACAACGTATCGTGGCAACTATAGTCGTTATATTCAACAACGTGATGAACGGTTGAAGGCTGATATGGTGGCTTATGAGAAGCAACAAGAGTACATCAAGAAAACAGAGGCTTATATAGATAAATACCGGGCAGGTATCAAGTCTAAAATGGCGCGTGGTCGACAGTCGCAACTTAATCGATTAGAGCGTCTTGAGGCACCTGTTACTTCACATCATTTACAATTTTCCTTCCCTCCAGCAGCTATGAGTGCTGATAAGGTTCTAGTCTTAGATCACTTATCTGTTGGGTATGGTGAAAGTCGCATTATTGATGATATATCTCTCGTTGTTCGTCGCGGTGAGTCTGTAGCTCTTATCGGTCCTAATGGAGCAGGTAAATCGACTCTAGTAAAAACTATTGTAGGCGAACTATTCCCTGAATCTGGTCATGTAGATATTGGGAATCGCGTACAAGTGGGTTACTTCTCACAAGAGCACGAAGAGTTACATGATTCTTGGCAGGTAGTAGAAGAGATTATGAATCACTTTAACTACAGTGAAGATAAGGCTCGTAATGTACTTGGTGCATTTCTCTTTAAAGGGGATGATGTGTTTAAATTGGTCGGTGATTTATCCGGTGGTGAAAGAGCGCGTTTGGCATTGCTGAAATTATTCCTTCAAGGTGACAATTTCCTTATCTTAGACGAACCGACAAACCATTTAGATATTCCTACGCGAGAAATTGTAGAAGAAGCACTGCAACAATTTGAAGGAACTTGTTTCATTATTTCTCACGATAGATATTTCTTGGATCAAGTTTCTACAAAAACAGTAGTTCTAGATGATGGAAAAATCACTGAGTATCTCGGTAATTACTCATACTACAAGGAAAAGCTAAAGGAGCAAGCAGACTTATTAGCGTTAGCTAATGAGCAAAACTTAGAAGCTGATAAGGTTCAGAGCAAATGTGATTCAGCTGATGAGCCAGCACTTTCAGCATCAGAATCTACAGAGGAAAATCAGAAGAAACCGAATGCTTATATGGTGGAAAAACAATTAGCAGAGGTCGAATCTGAAATCGCTCGCCTTGAGGCAACAATGAAGATGTACGAGGTGCAATTAGCGAAATCCTGTGGTGCAACAAGATTTAGATGAAATGTCCAAAATCTCTATGCAAATTGAAGAGACTCAAAGTGAGTTGGATTTCATTGTATGAGAAGTGGGAAAGATTATCTGAATAGCTTATTTAATGTATATATTATTGGGGAATTAAAATCATTATCTTTTTAATTGACAAAAGTATTTTAAAAGATTCTCATAATATAGGAATAGATTTAAAGTTTTATGTTTTTGAAAGGAAGGGTGTAACATGAATAAATCCATGTTGAAAAAAAGCAGCCATTTTTTTGGTCTTGCTGGTGTAATGGCAGTTGCTGCTGGTTGTGGTAGTAATAAAGATGCAGGAAATGCAAATAGCAATGAAGCTAAAATTGCATTATTAACAACAACAACTGGTGGTGCCGCAGCATATGGTGAATCCATTAAAGCTGGTGCAGAATTGGCTGTAAGCGAAATCAACGCTGATGCAAACGCTGTAAAAATTAATTTGTTAGTAGAAGATACTAAAGGTGATAAAAACGAAGCTATCAATGCGATGAACAAAAGTAATTTGCAAAAGGATAAAGTTGTAGCAGTTATCGGTCCTATGCTATCTGGTGAAATGATGGCAGCTGGTCCTGTAGCAAATAAAAGCAAAGTAGTAGCGCTTGGTACATCTACAACTGCTGAAGGTATTACAGATATTGGGGATTATATCTTCCGTAATGCTGTACCTGAATCCTTAGCAGTAGATACAGCTATCAAAGAAGCTCATAAAACATTGGGCTTTAAAACAGCAGCTATTATGTATTCTAACAACAATGACCAAATGGTATCTGTAAACAATACAGCTCGTAAAGCGTTGGAATCTGTAGGCGTACAAATCGTTGATACTGAAACATTTGCAGATAAAGATACTGACTTCTCTGCTCAATTGACTAAGATTCAACAAGCTAAACCAGATGTAATTATCGTTGCATCCCTTTACCAAGAAGGTGCCCTTATCATGAAAAAAATGCGTGAAATGGGTATGAATCAACCTGTAGTTGGCTCTAACGGCTTCAACAGCCCACAATTCATTAAAATTGCAGGTGCTGCAGGCTAGATGGTGTTATCGTTGGTACACCTTGGTTCCCTAATAAAGAAGACCAAAAAGTTAAAGACTTCCGTAAAGCTTATGTAGCTAAATATGGTAAAGAACCTGACCAATTCGCTGCACAAGCATACGATGCAGTATATCTTTATGAAGCAGCTTTGAAAAAAGCAGGCTCTACAACTGATCGCGAAAAATTCCGTGAAGCATTGAAAAATATTGCTGACTTCGTTGGTGTAACTGGTCAATTCAAGTTCAACGAAAAACGCGATCCATCCATGGAAGTTCAAGTATTACAAATTAAAAACGGTCAATTTGACGCATTAACAAAATAAGTTGAGGTAGTATAGTGTTTTTACAACAATTAGTTAACGGGTTAACCCTCGGTAGCTTATATGCTGTACTCGCTATTGGCTTAACACTTGTGTTCGGTGTTTTGAATATTATCAACATGGCTCACGGAGGCATCTTTATGATAGGTGCCTTCGTTGGTCTTTTTATGGTAACTATTTTTAACGTTAACATTTTTGTAGCCCTTATCGTAGCTATGGCAGTAGGTGCTATCCTCGGTTATCTTCTAGAATTTGTGGCTCTTCGTCCACTACGTAAGAAAAAGGTGTCTCACCTGGCACCACTTATTAGTACCATCGGTGTTTCTATCTTTATTGAAAGCTTGGCATTATTGCTTTGGGGTCCTCAAACAAGATCTTTCCCACCAGATTATATTGGTGGTCTTATCGACTTTGGGGCTTTTAAAATCTCCATGGTACAAATTATTGGCTTAGGTGTTTCTATCATTTTAATGCTCATTTTAAATATAGTTATTAAGAAAACTAAAATTGGTAAGGCTATTCGCGCCGTATCAATGAGTACTGAAACGGCAGCTCTTTTAGGCATTAATCCTACTATGATTATTTCTGTTACAGTAATGATTGCCTCTGCACTAGGTGCTGCTGCAGGTGTATTAGTAGGCTTATCCTTCAATGCTATTGAACCTACTATGGGCGTTATCATCGGATTTAAAGGTCTTGCGGTTCTTATTTTAGGTGGTCTTGGCAATATTACTGGTGCCATGGTTGGTGGCTTTATTCTTGGCGTAGCAGAGGTATTCTCTGTTGCCTATGGTGCTTCTACATTCCGTGATGCCGTAGCCTTTGGTCTCATTATCCTATTATTGTTCTGGCGCCCACAAGGCTTGTTTGGTTCTAAAGATAAAGGGGGTAGACCGTAATGGATTTATTAAACCCGTATTATCTACAGATCGTGATGTTCTTCATCATCAATGCCATCATGGGTATTTCTATTTACTTTACACTTGCCAGTGGTCAGCTCTCTCTTGGTGCAGCTGGTTTTATGAGTGTTGGCGCTTATGTAGGTGCTATGCTTTCTTTGAAAGCTGATTTACCTATCATCGTAGGTATCATTATTGGTGGTTTGGTTGCTAGTCTAGTAGCCGTTATTATCGGTTTACCTACAACACGTCTTCGCGGTTTATATCTTGCTATTGCTACCCTTGGCTTTGGTGAAGTAGTGCGCGTTATTTTCTTGAACTTAGATATTACAAATGGTGCTTTAGGTTTATCTGGTATCCCATCTATTCCTCAAGAATTGACAAACTATGCTTATGAATTTGATATGGATGGACTAATGGGACTTGATGCTGTTACATGGGGCAACTTTGATGGCTATCATTATTTTGTTGGCTATTTTAGTTTTAATTATTGCTTTCTGTATACGCATTAACAATAGCCGTGTTGGTCGAGCTTTTGCAGCAATCAAAGCTGATGATCATGCAGCAGAACTAATGGGTATTAACGTTGTTTACTACAAAATGATGGCCTTTATTATTGGTGCTTTCATTGCTGGCATCGGTGGTGGTTTGTATGCTCATATTACAAACTTTATTAATCCTACAGATTTCAGCTACCATAAAGTAGTACAAATCTTGTTATTCCCAGTATTTGGTGGCTCTAATGTTGTATGGGGTTCCGTACTCGGCTCCTTTATTCTTACATTATTGCCAGAAGTATTGCGTTTCTTATCCGATTATCGAGATATCATTTATGGTGCTTTACTTGTTATCTTGATGGCTGTTCGTCCAGATGGTATTTTAACAGAATCTATGGTGGACAAAATTAGCCGTAAGTTAGGCTTTAAAAAAGCTCCATATATTCCAGAATCACAAGTATTAACAGAACGTTTTGAAGCGTATAAACGCAAACAACAAGAAGAAAAACAAGGATAGGAGGGAACTGAATGCTATTAGAATTAAATGAAGTAAGTAAAAGCTTTGGTGGCGTTGCAGCTCTCACTGGTGTATCCTTTGGTGTTAAACAAGGTGAAGTATTTGGTGTTATCGGTCCAAATGGTGCCGGCAAGACTACACTTTTTAACTTGATTACTGGTGTGTTTCCAGCAAGCTCTGGTGAAATCGTTTTTGACGGCATGTCTGTAGTAGGTATTAAGCCTCATAGAACTGTTGAAATGGGGATTGCTCGTACGTTCCAAAATATTCGTCTTTTTGGTAATATGACAGCTCTAGAAACTGTATTAACCGGTATGCATTGTCGTACTGGATCTGGTTTCTTGATCTAGCTTCTTGAAAACAAAACGTCAACGCATCGAAGAAGAGCGTTGCCGTGGCATTGCTTACGAGTTCTTAAAGCTTGTAGGTCTTGAAGAAGATGCCGAAGAAGTTGCTACATCACTGCCATATGGTAAGCAACGTCGCCTTGAAATTGCTCGTGCTTTAGCTACACATCCACAATTGATCTTGCTCGATGAACCTGCGGCGGGTATGAATGATAGTGAAACAGAAGTTCTTCGTCAATTAATCGGTAAGATTCGTGACTTAGGTATTACTGTTGTGGTTATTGAACATGCCATGGAATTAATGATGAATATCTGTGATCGTATGGTAGTTCTTAATTTTGGTAAGAAAATTGCTGAAGGTACACCTCAAGAAATTCAAAATAACGAGGCTGTAATTGAAGCATACTTAGGTAAAGAGGAGGTGTAATATGTTAAAACTAGAAAATATTGTGGCTGGTTATGGACATATTACAGCCTTAAAAGACGTGAGTTTAGAAGTGCCACAAGGTTCTGTTGTATCTCTTATTGGTGCCAATGGTGCTGGTAAAACTACAACTATGAAAACAATTATGGGACTTGTAAAACCAAACTTCTGGTCGAGTGATTTTTGAAGGTCAGGATATTACTGGTCGTCAAACCCATCAGATTGTACATGGTGGTATTTCCTTGGTTCCTGAAGGGCGTCAAATTTTACAAGATATGAGCGTTTATGAAAACTTTAGAAATGGGCGCTTATATTCGTAAAGATAAGGAAATCGAAGAGGATATCAAAAAGGTATTTAAACGATTTCCGATTCTTGATGAGCGTAGCTACCAATTAGGTGGTACGTTATCTGGTGGACAACAACAAATGCTTGCTATTGGTCGTGCACTTATGGCTCGTCCAAAATTGTTATTGTTAGACGAACCATCTATGGGTCTTGCTCCATTGGTAGTTAATGAAATCTTTGAAACTATTAAAGAAATTAGTGCTGAAGGTACAACAGTTCTCTTAGTAGAACAAAATGTGCGTCAAGCATTAAAAATTGCTGATTATGCTTATGTATTAGAAACAGGTAAAATGGTCTTGTCTGGTCCAGCTGATGAAGTGCGCCATAATCCACGTGTTATGGAAGCTTACTTAGGTGGTCGAGTTGAGTAAATAATAGTCAAATAATGACCATATTTATCTGAAAATTTTTAAATAAGGTGTATATACTAGTTATCTAGTATATACACCTTATTTTTTATTTATCGATAAAATTGATGAGTGAGCGGTGAAAAACGTGAATCGATAGTGAAATGACTTTACATATAATTAATTATTTTTACTAAAAATTTTAATAAAAAAATGTGGTGAATTATCTATGAAATGAGTAAAAAAATCACTCATGAAAAATACCGTGAAAAACTCGTTGTTTATTGGATTTATTGTTGAAGATTTAATGAAGTTCACTCAGAATATCTTAGCTTTATAGAAGTATATTTAAAAAAATGATAAAAATAGCTTAACCGATTTTTTTAGTATTTATAATACTAATAATCATGTGGTGTATTGAACATGTTGAATGTAAAACAAAGAGGTAAAGTATGAATAAAAAACAGTATGTGATGATGGCTGCATTCTTATGTGCAACGACAACTGCTATGGCAGCACCAGTAAGTGTAACAACTGAACAGGGCTATAGTGCTAAAAAAACTGTACAGTTGGAAGGTCATGCACCTTTGGAAACTAGTGCATCTGTAATTAGCTCTGACAAAGAATATCGCCTACGACAAGGGGATGAATTAACGATTCAAGTAGTACAACAAGCCGATCTTGGTACTCGTAATGGTAATGACATTATGTATGCAGTTCGTCCAGATGGTTATGTATCTTTCCCTATGGTAGGTGCCGTAAAAGCAGATGGTTTAACTGTTGATGAGTTTACTGCTGAATTGCAACAAGGGTTATCTCGATACATTATTAATCCAGATATTACTGTAAATGTTACAAAACTTGGTGGTGTTCGAGTATATGTATTTGGTGAAATTAATCGACCAGGTGCTTTATACGCTAACGAAGTCTAGCACAGTTATTGATGCGATTGGCGCGGCAGGTAGCTTTCAACTGGGATACAGCGAAGAAGAAAATTTATTTAATTCACCAAGATAATCCAGAAAAACCAATCCCAATTAATCTAAATCGTATCTTACAAACAGGGGATATGTCTGAAAACTATATTATGAGAGAGGGCGATGTTCTTTACTTAACTAAAAACAGCCGTATTAACTTTGCTCGTGATATTGCTCCAATCTTAACTGGCGCTTATATGGTATCACGCATAGGTAAGGATTAAGGATAAGAATTATCTGTCATATAAGGGGGCGTTCTTTTGCGTTCATATTTATTACCAGCCATATTGTTTATTGCCGATATTGCAACTATTGTTATTGTTGCTTTTGTCAGTCTTTTTATTCGATTTGATGGCTACATAGAACCTCAATATATTAACCAAATGGTAGATGCCTTACCGATACTACTAGTTTCCTATATGTTGATGTTCTTGCATATGCATTTGTACACGCGTATTTGGCGTTATGCAGGGATGCGAGAGGTATTGGCAGTATTTGTCGCTACGACAGTAGGTACAGCAATCTTTTACTCCTCTATGTTTGTGTTCGGTAAATCTTTACCAAGATCAATCTATTTTATTACCTGGTTCCTTACAACTGGTGCAGTAGGTATGGGACGTATGTTGCTACATTATGTGGCGCTTCATTATAGCAGTGGGGACGATGGTGAAAGTGGTCAAGTGAATACGTTGATCATTGGTGCTGGCGATGCAGGGGCGACTATTGCTCGTGAAATAGAGCGATATCATAAGCGCTCTCGTCGAATCATTGGCTTTGTGGATGACGATATGTTTAAAACATAACTGTCTTATGAATGGCTTTAGAATTTTAGGTAATCGTGAAGATATTCCTATGTTGGCAGCCAAATATAAGATTGAAGAAATCATCATTGCCATGCCGTCTGTTAAGCGCGATGTTATCCGCGAGATTATGGAAATCTGTTCTCCTCTTAAATGTAAGATTAATACCTTACCAGGGGTGTACCAGTTACTCGATGATGAAGTCCTTGTATCTCATCTACATCCTGTTTCCATTGAAGATCTATTAGAACGGGATGAAATTCATCTCGATACATCTAAGGTGGAACCATATCTTAAGGATAAAGTAGTTCTTGTTACTGGCGCTGGTGGATCTATTGGCTCTGAAATTTGTCGCCAAGTACTACGTGTAAAACCCTAAAAAAATTATTATTACTTGGCCATGGTGAAAACAGTATTTATATTATTCACCAAGAATTGCGCAGTGTTGCACCAGAAGGCACTTTGGTACCTATCATTGCAGATATTCGAGATAAGAATCAATTAGAGCAAATCTTTAAAGCTTATAATCCTGAGGTAGTATTCCATGCTGCAGCTCATAAGCATGTACCGCTTATGGAAATTCAACCTATAGCGGCGGTGCTAAATAACATTTACGGTACCCGAAATGTAGCGGATGTGGCTGGTGCTCATGGGGTTGAACGATTTGTTATGATTTCTACGGATAAAGCAGTTAACCCTACTAGCGTTATGGGTGCCACTAAACGGGTGGCAGAGAAGGTTGTACTAGGTATGAATCATAAATATGATACCAAGTTTATTACTGTTCGTTTTGGTAATGTACTTGGTAGCCGTGGTTCTGTTATTCCCTTATTCCGTAAACAAATTGAAGCAGGCGGTCCTGTAACTGTTACAGATCCAGAAATGACTCGTTATTTCATGACTATTCCAGAAGCAAGCCAACTAGTGCTACAAGCTGGTGCCATGGGTAAGGGCGGCGAAGTATTTCCTCTTAGATATGGGCGAACCAGTTAAGATTGTAGATTTAGCTAAAAATATGATTCGTCTTTCTGGCTTTGAGCCAAATAAGGATATTCGTATTGAATTTACAGGTTTGCGTCCAGGGGAAAAATTATACGAAGAGTTATTAACTGCTGAAGAAGGTACGAATACAACTACGCATAAGAAAATCTTTGAAGCTGCGTTAGAAGATGTTGACCAAGAATGGTTAAGCCTTGAAATTGAGCGCTTTGAAACATGTAAAACTGATATGGATGTAATCAATGTGTTACAGGATATCGTTCCTACATACCATCCAAATCATAATATCTAAATTGTCACTATATTAGTTATTAATTCACGTATATTTCTACATCGTTATATAGCTATTTTATATTTATTTACACTGTGCTTTGCTTGAGAGAGATAGACACATTTCATAATCCTTAGAGGGAGAGACCCTGTTGTTTGTATACTTTCACAGAAAGGGGTATATGGGTGGAACAAATTATTGATTTAAAAGAGGTAGGTAAAGTCCTCGTTAAAAAGCGCCGTAAAATTATTAATGTTACGGTAGCCTGCATGGTACTAGGTGGTGCCTATGGTTTTCTAGCACCATCTACATATCAATCTACATCTATGTTGCGCATTAAGCAGGCTCAAGGTTTGAGCAATTCTGTATTATCAAGCTCCAATGGCTATTCTGACTCTATGTCTCGTCAATTGATGAACACAGATGCAGAAATCTTAAAAAGCCGTAATGTAGTAGAACCAGTTATTGCTGCTATTGAAGATCCTGAAGGTACAGGAAAAGCGCCAACATATGAAGAGTTTGTTAAAACGCGCATTGAAACAAAACCATACAAGGAAACTGAGTTGTTACAAGTGAGCGTAACAGGCAAAAGTCCTGAACAAGCTCAAGATGCTAATCAAATTGCTAATTGATAACTTCTTGAAGCGCCTTGCTGAAATTTCTCATGTTGAACAACGTGCTACTCGTGAATTTTTACAAAAACGTGTTGTAACTGCTAAAACTGAATTGGAACAAGCAGAAAAGAAATTACAACAATTCCAAGTTGATAACAAAGTTTACTCCACAGCCGACCAAATGAAAGGCTTAACAGATAAGATTACACTTATCGATCGTGAAAAAGCGCAAAATCAACTTGATTTAGAAACGGCACAAGCTGCACTAGGCAGTATCAATGAACAATTGGGTTCTGCTGGTAAAAGTATCGCTGACAGTGCAACAGTTCAAGCTTACAAAGGTCAATTAGCAGATCTTGAATCTCGTAAGGCTTCTTATGTTGGTAAATATACTGATGAACATCCTGCGATGAAAGAAATTAACCAACAAATTGAAGAAGCTAAGAGTGGTCTAAATGCTGAAATTAACGCTATTGCGTCTCAACAATCACCTTCTAGCAACTCTGCACAACAAGGTTTGCTAGCCGATAAATTTAGAAATGAAGCTGCTCTTGCAGTAGCTCAAGGCAAACAATCTACATTAGCTGAACTTGATAAAGCAAACGAAGAAGCTATGAAAGGCTTGCCTGAAAAAGAACGTGGCTATATCCAAGCAAAACGTGATGTAGATGTGGCACAAGATATCTACCAAATGTTATCCACTCGCTTAGAAGAAGCGAAGGTAGCAGAGGTGATGGTGCCAAATGAAGTTCAAATCGTAGATGCTCCTACATTGCCAGAAAAGGCAATTGCTCCGCGTAAGGTTCTCATTCTATTAGGCTCTGCAATTTTAGGTCTCATCCTTGGTTGCCTCTACACATTGGGGTCAATTCTTCTGTAATCGCAAAGTTCAATCTGTACAAGAAATCAATGATGTTCTTGGCATTGAAAACTTAGGTGTGATTCCAAATCATGAAGAGAAAGAATACGAAGAACCTAGTAATCGTATCGTAGCATTGTTGCGCAAAGTGAGAGGTTAATATGATCAGACTAATTTCTAATGAACGTGGTGATACAGCACTCGTAGAAGCATATCGTACATTGCGTAGCAATTTGCAATATGTATGTAATCAACGAAAAATGTAAGCTTATTTGTATTACAGCCGCTACTAGTGGTGAAGGCACTTCTGAAGTAGCCGCTAATACTGCATTAGCTTTATCTAAAAACAATAATAAAGTATTACTGATTGACGGTAATTTACGCAATCCAGTACAACACTTAGCCTTTAATGTGCAAAATAAAGGCCTTACTAATGCAGTAATGATGGATGAAGACTTGACGATTCATCGTAATGTACAACCTCATTTAGATGTATTGACAGCAGGTGAAGTGGTTCAGCATCCTTCTGAAGTAGTCGACTCTAGTAAATTGCCAACAATTTTAGATTATGTACGCGATGAATACGATGTGGTTATCATCGATACGCCACCAGTATTATCCGTTACTGATGCTATTGTATTAGCTGAAAAATCCGATGGTGTTATGCTCGTTGTTAGAAACGAAGTAGCAAGCCCAAAAGATTTGATAGAAGCAAAAAAACGCCTTACTCAAGTAGGTATTTCCCTCTATTAGGCTCCATCGTAATTGATGCCTAATAATCTTACTTAATTCGTAATCTAATCGATTCATCAAGCGTATCAATATGGTACAGAAAGCATTGAGGTGATGTATATGAAAATTAATTTTTCTCCTCCAGATATTACCGAGTTAGAAATCAACGAAGTCATTGAAGCCTTAAAAAGTGGGTGGATTACAACTGGTCCTCGTACTAAAGAGCTAGAGAAAAAGATTGCCGAACAGTTAGGCACACCTAAATCTGTTTGCTTGAATTCTGCGACTGCAGCGCTTGAAATGTCTCTTCGTGTATTAGGTATTGGTCCTGGTGATGAAGTAATTACAAGTGCTTATTCCTATACAGCTAGTGCGAGTCCCTGTAGTTCATGTAGGTGCTACTTTAGTGCTTGTAGATACACAAAAGGACTCTTATGAAATGGATTACGATGCAGTAGCTCGTGCCATCACTCCAAAGACAAAGGCTATTATTCCAGTAGATATTGCTGGTGTACCTTGTGACTATGAGCGCTTGCGCTCCATTGTAGAGTACAAGAAATCTCTCTTTACTCCAGCCAATGATATTCAAAAAGCATTAGGTCATATTCCTATCGTAGCGGACTGCGCTCATTCCTTTGGTGCAACTTATAAAGGTGTGCATACAGGCAATGTAGCTGACTTTAGTAGTTTCTCCTTCCATGCAGTAAAAAACTTCACTACTGCCGAAGGTGGCTGCGCTACATGGCGCCATATTGAGGGCTACGACGACGAACTTATTTATAAACAATTCCAATTGTTGTCTTTGCATGGCCAAGATAAGGATGCTCTTGCGAAAACTAAGGCTGGCGCATGGGAATACGATATTAAAGGCACATATTACAAATGCAATATGACGGATATTATGGCGGCCATTGGTTTGGCGCAATTTGAAAGATATCCAAAATTGTTAGCACGTCGTAAGGAAATTATCGAAGCTTATGATACAGGTTTAAAAGATTTACCTGTTACAGTATTAAGTCACTATACTGATGATCATCAAAGTAGTGGTCACTTGTACTTAGTTCGCTTAGATGGACGTGATGCAGAATACCGTAACAAGGTAATTGAAGCTATGGCTGAAGCTGGAATTGCAACAAATGTACATTATAAACCAATTCCTATGCATACGGCTTACAAGAATTTAGGCTTTACTATTGATGATTATCCAAATGCTTATGATCAGTTTAAAAATGAGATTACATTGCCACTTCACACGTTGTTAACAGATGAAGAAGTGCAATATATCATTGAAACATTTAAAAGGATTATTACCGAATGCTAGTAAAAAACTTTCACGATCTACCCCAAGAGTTACAGTGTGAAGAGGTGCGTCCGTACTTTGAAATATTAAATCATAGACGAACAAGTCTTTTATGTAAAAGCATTTTTGACCGTGTCATAGCAGCCGGTATGCTCATTACATTGAGTCCTGTATTTATTGTGTTAGCTATCATGATTAAAAGAGATAGTGAAGGGGAGGTTTTCTTCCGCCAAACTCGGGTGACACAATATGGTCGCACCTTTGGTATCTATAAATTCCGTACTATGGTAAAAAATGCGGAATCCCTTGGTGCTCAAGTAACATCACAAAATGATATGAGGGTTACTAAGGTGGGCAATATGCTTCGCAGTTGTCGTCTTGATGAACTGCCTCAGCTTATCAACATTCTCTTAGGGGATATGAGCTTTGTAGGCACAAGACCTGAGGTGCCACGATATGTGGCAGCCTATACAAATGAGATGAAAGCTACGTTGTTATTACCAGCTGGTGTAACGAGTGTAGCCAGTATTGCCTATAAAGATGAAGATCAGCTTTTACAAAATGCTCAAAATGTAGATGAAGTTTACATCAATGAGGTCTTACCAGGCAAGATGGCTTTGGAATTTGAAGAGTATTAAGGAATTTTCTTTTTTACAAGATATAAAAACGATGATTGATACAGTATTAGCTGTATTACGTTAAGAGAGGTCCCTATGAGTACATCTATGACAAAGGAAATACAAGAGAAAAGAGCTGACTATGTTGCTGTACTTTAAAGAGTTCTGCGACAAACATAATTTGCGCTTTTATCTTTGCGGCGGTGGTCTCATTGGGGCTATACGTCATAATGGTTTTATCCCTTGGGATGATGACTTAGATCTCTTTATGCCTCGTCCTGACTATGAAAAATTAGCAGAGTTGTGGCCTAAATATGCTGATACAGAACGTTATACGTATTGTCGTACGGATCGTCATCATATTTATCATGATGCAGGCGCTTCTATTCGAGATAACAACACGACTTTTATTAATCGTCACAGTATGCACGAAGATATTTGTCATGGTTTAGCTTTAGAGATTATGCCAATTGACGGCTGTGCACCTGGCAAAATCAGCCGTGCTTTGCAGTTGATGTGGGCTATGACATTTGCACTCTTTAACGCTCAACGAGTTACCGGATAATAAGGGGACCTATATATCGTGCCTTAGCAGGCTGTATCTATAAAGTCTTTTCGAGTCAGTCCGTGCGCTATCATATTTGGCGTTTTGCAGAAAAGCAAATGACTAAATATGATTTCAATACAAGTAAGGAATGTACTGAGTTAATCGGTAGTTTAAAAGGCATGAAGTTAAGACATCCGCAAGAGGATTTTGCTTCTGTCGTTTATAAAGACTTTGAAGGACATCAAATACCTGTTATGAAAGGGTATGAGAGATATTTACGTCTCATTTGGGGCGATTATATGCAATTACCACCTGTGGAGGAACGTGTAGCAAAACATGATGCCACATTTGCTGATTTGCATACGCCTTACAAAGAATATAGAGGCATTTATTATGCCCAAAATAAAGCTCAACCATAAGGAGGGCCTATGAAACGAATAGCAGTAATCTTTGCGGGTGGCGTAGGCGCTCGTATGAAGAACAGCAAGACGCCGAAACAATTTTTAGAATGGAACGGTAGACCTATTTTAATTCAAACCTTGGATGTGTTTGAACAAACAGAGGCTATTGATGGTATTGTTCTAGCCTGCAAAGCAGAATGGATTGATCATACAAAGGAACTAATCCATAACGCAGGGCTAAAAAAGGTACTATCTATTGTGCCCGGTGGTGAGAGTGCTCTCGAATCCCAATATAATGGGCTAGCTGAGGCTAAGCGTTTATTCCCCGATGAAGATGTGACTGTGCTGATTCATGATGGTGTTCGTCCACTTGTTGATAGTGCTACTATTGAACGAAACATTGAATCTGTTGAATCTAAGGGTTCTGCTATTACTGTTACTCCAGCTATCGAAACGATTATGGTTACTCAAGATGGTTCCATTAATCGAATTTTAAATCGTAATGAGTGTCTGATGGCTAAGGCTCCACAGAGCTTTAGATTAGATGATATTTTATCTGTTCATAATCGTGCAAAAGACGATGGAATTCATGATTTCATTGATTCTGCATCGATGATGATGCATTATGGTTACACTTTATACCCTGTACTAGGGGAAACTGAAAATATAAAAATTACAACACCATCCGATTATTATATGTTTACGGGTATTATTAAAAACCGTGAACTAGGAGGATTAGAAGATGAGTAATTCCGTTATTCAACGTGAGTTAACGGCTTTAGTGCATGAAGAAAAGTACTTTGATTTCCTCCGTCATCAACGCGTTCTTGTAACGGGTGCAACAGGGCTTATTGGCTCTATGTTTATTAAACTACTCATACTTGCTAATGAAGCTTATGGCTTGGATTTAAAAGTGCTTGGTCATGTGCGAAGCCATGATAAAGCACAAACTATTTTTGGTGAGTATTTAGATAATGAATCATTTACTATTATTGATGGCTCATTAGAATCTATCGACACGCCATGTGACTATATCTTGCATGGTGCGGCACCAACACAGTCTAAATTTTTTGTAGAACATCCTGTAGAGACAATTCGTACCTCTATCCACGGTACAGAGGCTATGCTTGAGCTAAGTCGTCATAATAAGGTAAAAAAACTTATTTACCTATCCAGTATGGAGCAATATGGTGTTCCCTTATGAATCAGGGCAGGTTATGACTGAGGATCGCTTAGGTTATCTTGATCATCTAAATGTACGTAGTTCTTACTCTGAAAGTAAACGACTCTGCGAATGTTATTGCAAGTCTTATGCGGTCGAGTATGGCGTTCCCGCTGTTATAGCACGACTAGCTCAAACCTTTGGACCAGGTGTTCCTGTATCTGATAATCGCGTATTCATGCAGTTCACTAAGAGTGCTCTCAAGCATGAAGATATTGTTCTTCACACAAAGGGCGACTCTATGTCTAACTACTGCTATATTACAGATGCTTTGACAGGTATCTTAACCCTTATGAAATCAGGGGAAGTAGGAGAAGCATACAATATATGTCATGATGAAGAGACTCGCTCTATTGCTAGCATTGCTCATTTAGTGGCAACACATGTAAGTGATGATAAGAGTAAAGTTATTTTGATATTCCAGAAGATGTGCAAGGGCTCGGTTATGCACCGACAGTTCACATGTTCTTAAGTTCTAAGAAGTTAAAATCTTTAGGCTGGCAGACCTAAGGTATCAATGGCACAAGCCTATGTAAGACTAGCAGAATATATCCAAGAGGAAGGCTTATGAAAAAGGAAATAATAATTGTCACCATCTCCCTTGGTAATGATGGGGCTGAACGAATTTTAACAGAGTTAGCTCGTCAATGGATACATGATGGTCACCATATTACGGTTATCCAAACAAGCCCTAATCGATATGGTAACGAATATGCTTTAGAGGAAGGTATTGAGCAAATCCAAATTCATACTACTAGCTCTAATAAAGTGATTCGTTTTATGCAAGAAATAAAAGAATTAATCAAGATCTTGAAGACTAGACCAAATGCTACATGCTTATCGTTCTTGTCTGCGTCGAGTTTTATCTTGGCTATTAGTTCTTGGTTTGTAAATAATCGCATCGTTTTTTCTGAACGCAATAATCCGCGTAAGGTGCCTATCGGTTGGCATCAACAAGCGTTGCGTAATTTTGCGTTCCGATTCGCCGATGCACTAGTATTCCAAACAGAAGACGCTCGCTCTTATTTCCCTGAATCTGTCCAAAAGCGTGGTGTTATTATTCCAAATCCTATTAATGGTAAATTGCCACCACCAATTGAGGGAGAGCGTGAGAAGACAATCGTTACTGCCTGTCGATTACATCCTCAAAAAAACTTGCCTATGATGATTAATGCTTTTAGTATGTTAGCGGACGAGTTTCCAGAGTATAAACTTGTCATCTATGGTCAAGGTGTTTTAGAAGATGAATTACGAGCTCAAATTAAATCTCTTAATTTAGAGGATCGAATTTTATTACCCAGGCTTTGCTAGTAATATTTTAGAAAAAGTAGCACCTTGTTCCATGTTTGTGTCCTCTTCTGACTTTGAAGGTATTTCAAACTCCATGCTAGAAGCCCTTGGCATGGGATTGCCTGCAGTCGTTACAGACTGTCCTGTAGGCGGTGCTCGTATGGTAATTAAAAGTGGAGAGAATGGTATTCTTGTACCTGTAGGTGATACACAGGCTATGTATGAAGCTATGCGCAGTGTCTTAAAAGATCCTGAATTAGCAGCTAAGCTTTCACAAGAAGCCATCAAAGTACGCGATGAAGTTCCCATTGTGGAAAATCGCAAAACGTTGGTTAGAAGTTTTATGAGTTGTAAGGAGGGGAACCATTGAAGTTAAATATAACAGCTCTTGCTGACCGCATGATATGGTTCATAACTCTAATCTTTTTAGTGTTGTCGTTGACCATTTCCTTTGCCCTTGGCGAGGCGAACTATGGTGCCTATGTATTATTTGTATGCTTATTTGGGCTCATCATTTTTTATCTTATAAGAGAGCAGGGCGTTATTAAGCTTCGGCTCAATTGGTTGCATGGTTATATGCTGCTCTTTATAGGGGCTTGTTATCTTAGTACGATTAATGCCATAGATACGTCTGTAGCTATGAGTCGAAGTTTTGACATCGTCAAAATATTCTTTATGCTCATCATCTTGTACATGTGCTATCAAGATAAAACATCGGTGGATACATTATTAAAGATTGGTATGTGGACAGGCTATATAGTTTGTTTTTACACTGTTTATTTTCTACGGTTTAGATTATTTTATTACTGTCTTATCATCGTCAGCACGTATTGCCAATGATGCATTAAATGCGAAATACAGTAGGTCTTTTAGGGGCTAATGCTATTGTTATGACCTTGTATTACATGTTATATGATCGCCCTCGTTGGTGGAATATTATAGCCTTACCTACATTGGGGATTCTAGCTGCTACTGGTAGTCGTAAAGCTTTAGTATTTGTTGTTGTTGGTACAGTATTACTATTTGTATTTAAAAGTTTACGTAGTGCCAATGTAGTAAATTCTATTGCTAAAGATTATTGGTTCATTTATTAGGTCTCACTATCATAGGTATTGCAGTATCTGCAATTACCGATGTTTCTCTGAAGTATCTAGATCGTATGTCTAGTATGGTGGAAGCTTTTCACAGGTACTGGCGGTGACTCATCTACCATCATTCGTTTAGCTTTGGTGGATATTGGTTGGGATTTATTTTTATCAATCTCCCATCACTGGGGTTGGGTGTCAAATAATCCATCTGTATATACTATTCTTTCTATATGGTAAAGAGAATTACTACTTTACATAATAATTATATTGAGTTATTAGCCGGTACAGGGTATAATCGGTTTATTGGCGTATTATTCAATGTATGTGTATATAGCATATAACTTAATTCGCTATCGTGATTTTCCATAGTAATGAATATGTAATGGTGCTCATTTCTATTCCTTTCTCAAATTGTCATGGATATGGGCATGGTGTCTTATGAAAGTAAGAGTACATTTTTTTATATGATGTTGTTTTATCTAGAGGTGCAACTGCTTCGGAAAGGACGTAAAAATGAAGCTCAGCAAATTGTGTAAAGTTGGCATGTCCTTTTTAACAAAACCTTACTATCGTACTCGAGTTCTGATTAAATCAGGTTATTATGATAATTTATCTGATGAAGATTTTTTTAAAGAAGGTATTTCCTAAATATATGGGGTATCCTTTAGATTTAGAGAATCCTAAAACTTTCAGTGAAAAACTACAATGGCTAAAAGTCAATTACCGGAATCCTATTCTAACTGTCATGGTTGATAAGCATGAAGCAAAACACTTTATTGCGGAACGTGTGGGAAATCAATATATTATTCCTACACTTGCTGTTTGGGATTCCGTAGAGGATATCGATTTCGATGCATTGCCTAATCAATTTGTGTTGAAGTCAACTCACGATAGTGGAGGCATCGTAATTTGTAAAGACAAATCATCTTTTGACTTAGAAGCAGCTAAAGCGAAGTTAAGTGCATCTCTAAAACGTGATTATTCTAAAATTGCCAGAGAATGGGCTTATCAAAATGTACCGCGTCGCATTATCGCAGAAGAATATATTTCTGAATTGGGCAAGGATGATTTATTAGACTATAAGATGTATTCCTTCCATGGAGAACCAAAGCTAACTGTGGTATGTTCAGATCGCTTTTCAAAGACTGGAACTCGTATGAATTTCTATGATATCAATTGGGAGCCTATGGGGATTCATTTTGGTCATTATCCTCCATTACCTACGGAGTTTCCAAAGCCAGCTACTTATGAGGAGATGAAACGTCTCACCGCTGAGCTAAGTAAGGATTGTCCGTTTTTACGTGTTGATTTTTATGAAATAAAAGGGCGCCTATTTATTGGAGAATTAACATTGTTCCCTGGTGCTGGATTAGAAACATTTCGGCCTATGTCAAAAGATTATGAATTAGGGGAGTGGTTACATCTTGAAACTGTACATCGGAGCTGATTTTGTTCCTACGGATATCAATAAAAGTTTATTTGAAGAGGGGAATGGGGAAGCATTAGTAGGTAAAGAGCTGTATAAAATTCTTAAGCAATCTGATTTAAATGTTTTTAATTTAGAAGTGCCTCTTACTGATGTAGAAACACCAATTGTAAAATTTGGTAATAATTTGATTGCCCCATCTAAGACAGTTTATGGCTATAAAGCTTTAGAACCTATTTTCTTAACATTGGCTAATAATCACTCCTTAGATCAAGGTGTGGAAGGATTAACAACAACATTAAATTTGTTGAAACAACATGAAATTACTCATGCTGGGGCTGGTGCTAATTTGAAAGGAAGCTAAAAAAAGCCATTTATCTTTGAAAAAGATGGTATACGTATAGGATTTCTATCTATGTACAGAAACATGAGTTTACTATGGCTACTTGTCATACAATGGGGTGCTAATCCCATTTGATGTATTAGACAGCTTTGATGAAGTGGAAGTTTTAAAAGAACAATGTGATTATGTTATCGTTCTATATCATGGGGGCAAGGAATTCTATCGCTATCCATCGCCAATGTTACAAAGATATTGCCATAAAATTTGTTGATAAAGGGGCGAATCTTGTTATTTGTCAACATAATCACTGCGTAGGATCCCGTGAAGACTATAATGGTGGTACTATCATTTATGGACAAGGAAACTTTTATCTTTAATTCCGAATTTTATATACATCATAAGGAATTTGTAAAAGATTCCTTATTAATCAGTGTAGAGGCAACAAAAGGATAGCTTTGTTGTATCTGAAGTTACCTATTCGTATGAGTCGATAATGGCACTCGATTAGCTACAGAAGCTGAAGCGCAGAAACGTTAGACAGAATTATAAAAAGCGAAGTGAAGAAACATTAGAGATGCTCATTTTGTAATGCTCAAAGCTATAAAGCTTTTGCTGATACTCATGTAAAACGTTATTTGCGTGAGTTCTTAGGTAGATCCTTTTATTATACGTGCTATTAATGCTTTATTTAGTCGTAAGTTGATGCAACTTATTTTTGGGGCCTACAAGTTATTTAGCAATACAAAACTATTTAGAGTGTGAAGCTCATCATGAATTATTCTTAAGAGGCATTAAGAATATTAATAAAAAATAATGGATACTAAAATCGTAGCTGCTGCTAAATGGTCTGTCATAACAGAGGTTTTAGCAAAGCTTATTACACCACTTACAAATATAATATTGGCCCATATGCTTGCGCCGACGGCGTTTGGTATATTGGCAACAATTATGATGGTTATCTCTTTTGCAGAAATGCTTGCTGATGCGGGATTCCAAAAGTTTCTTGTACAGCATGAGTTTGAAAGTGACCAAGAAAAGCAAGAGGCCACAGATGTGGCTTTTATTGCCAATCTAGTACTTTCTTTACTATTATGGGGCGCTATCATAATAGGCCGTGATGAATTGGCTGTACTAGTAGGTAATGATGGTTTAGGCATACCGTTGGCTGTGATGGGGGCAATGATACCTCTATCAGCCTTTAGCAGTGTGCAGATGGCTTTGTATAGACGGGACTTTTAACTTTAAGTTTCTTCTAAATATTCGCCTTATAACTATTTTGACACCTATAGTGATATCTATTCCTATGGCGCTCATGGGGTACGATTACTGGTCTTTAATTGCTGGTATGTTAGGGGCTCAGCTATTTACAGCATTAGCCTTATTAAAGAGTAGACGAAATCAAATTCGTTTATTCTTTAGTGGTCGCGTTTTTATGAACATGTTTAGCTATAGTGCATGGTCATTGGCGGAAGCCTTTTCCATTTGGCTTACCGCATGGGTAGATACCTTTATTATCAGTCGATTTCTGGATGCGTACTATTTAGGTATTTATAAGATGCCGATGGCCATTGTAACAACTGTTATGGCTATGGCTACAGCATCGTTAGCGCCAGTGCTTTTTGCAGCGCTAAGTAGGGTACAACATGATCAACAGGCCTTTTCCAATACATTCTTTACATTTCAACGCTATATGGCCTTATTCTTAGTGCCTATAGGTGTAGGTTTATTTGTATTCCAAGATTTTGTTGTTCAGCTTTTACTTGGGCCTCAATGGAAGTTGGCGGGGATCGTTTTAGGTTCTTGGGCATTGAGCTCAGCTATTATGACTGTTACAGCGAATCTAATTTCTGAAATATTTCGTGCTAAAGGCTATGCCAAATCTATCGTTCTGGACTCAAGTGTTACATTTAGTTGTTTTAATACCAGTTATTTATATTTGTATTCAATATGATTTTACTACCTTTGTGTATGCTCGCTCTATAGTGCGAATGGAAATGCTCGCTGTAGCTATGTTGTTCTTGGCTCTATTCGTCAATATGAGTGCGTTCCGCATACTATCTAATATTAGTGTATATCTCATTACCGCATCGTTAGTTGGGGCGCTAGCGTATAGTATTTTACATCTATATGATACGGTGCTGTGGACGATAGCTTGTATGCTGTTATGCGTTCTATTGTATGTGGCTATTTTGTGTATCATTCCATCTGAGCGTACTATTATTACTTCTGGTATTAATAAAGTTTTAGGTAAAGTAAAGACGCTCATAATTAACAGAACTATGAAAGGAGTACATATGCTTTCAAAAAATGTAGACTTAAACAACACGGTAATCCTTGTAACGGGAGCCGCTGGATTTGTAGGGGCTAATCTCGTTATGTCCCTCTTATCTGAAGCAGAAGGAACTCAAATTATCGGCATAGATTCTGTTAATGACTACTATGACGTAGCGTTAAAGGATTATCGATTACAACAAATCGATGCGATGAGCAAAGGCAATAAAAATACGTGGATTTTCAAAAAAGGCAATCTTGCTGATAAGGCTTTTATTGATGATATTTTTGCTACTTATAAACCACGCGTTGTTGTGAATTTAGCGGCTCAAGCAGGGGTTCGCTACTCTATTACAAACCCAGATGCTTATATCGAATCTAATATTATTGGTTTCTATAATATCTTAGAGGCTTGTCGTCATTCTTATGACAATGGTGAAAGTGGTGTAGAACATTTAGTATATGCATCATCTTCTTCCGTATATGGGGCGAATAAACAAATCCCATACTCTACAGATCATAAGGTAGATAACCCAGTATCCTTGTACGCGGCTACAAAAAAATCCAATGAATTGCTAGCTTATTCTTACGCTAAGCTTTATAACATTCCGAGCACTGGGCTTAGATTCTTTACGGTATACGGTCCGGCAGGTCGTCCAGATATGGCATACTTTGGATTCACAAATACTTTGCGCAGTGGTGGCACTATTAAAATCTTTAACTACGGTAACTGTAAACGTGATTTTACCTATATTGATGATATTGTAGAAGGCGTTTCTAAGGTTATGTGTGCTGCACCAGAGCGTCGTAACGGAGCTGATGGATTGCCAGTACCACCATATGCTATTTATAACATTGGTAATAGTAATCCTGAAAATCTCCTCGATTTTGTACGTATTCTTTCAGAAGAATTAGTATCTGCTGGAGTACTACCAGAAGATTATAATTTTGAGGAACATAAAGAATTAGTCCCTATGCAACCAGGGGATGTACCTGTTACATATGCGGATACGAGCGCCTTAGAAGAAGATTTTGGCTTCAAACCAAATACAACGTTGCGAGAAGGTTTAAGACGTTTTGCTGTATGGTATAAAGATTTCTATATGACGGAGGGCAAATAAATGAAAATTGCAATTGCTGGTACAGGCTATGTAGGCCTTTCCAATGGCGTATTATTAGCACAACATAATGAAGTAGTAGCCCTCGATATTGTTCCTGAAAAAGTGGATATGTTAAATCGCAAGGAAGCACCTATTGTAGATGCGGAATTGCAGGAATATTTAGCTACTAAAGAATTAAACTTTAAAGCTACATTAGATCCTGTGGAAGCGTTTAAAGGTGCGGATTATGTAATTATTTCTACACCTACCAACTATGATCCACAAAAGAACTTCTTTGATACATCTTCTGTTGAGCAAGTCATTAAAACCGTTTTAGAAATTAATCCTGATGCGGTAATGATTATTAAATCAACTGTACCAGTAGGTTATACTGTACAAATGCGTGAAGAGTTTAAAACAGAGAATTTAATTTTCTCCCCAGAATTCTTGCGAGAAGGTAAAGCACTATACGATAACTTGTATCCATCTCGTATTGTTGTAGGTGAAGACTCTGATCGTGCTCGTCGCTTTGGTCAACTATTAGCTGATGGTGCTATTAAAGAAAATGTACCACAGTTATATACAGATTCCCACAGAAGCAGAAGCTATTAAATTATTTGCTAATACGTATTTAGCATTGCGTGTGGCATACTTTAATGAGCTTGATTCCTATGCGGAGGTACGGGGCCTTAGTACAAGCCAAATCATTAATGGTGTATGTTTAGACCCTCGTATTGGGGACTTTTATAATAATCCATCCTTCGGCTATGGTGGGTATTGCTTGCCAAAGGATACAAAACAGTTATTAGCTAACTACAATGATGTACCACAAAATTTAATCTCCGCCATTGTTGATGCGAATAGAACACGTAAAGACCATGTGGCGGATGCTATTATCGCTAAAAATCCTAAAATTGTTGGTATCTATCGCTTGACGATGAAAATGAACTCTGATAACTTTAGAGCATCAGCTATTCAAGGTGTTATGAAGCGTATCAAGGCTAAAGGGTATTGCTGTTGTGGTTTATGAACCAACTCTTGATGCCGAAGACTTCTTCAATTCACCAGTGATTCGTAACTTTGAAGATTTTAAACGCGTCAGCGATGTTATTGTAGCTAATCGTTGGGATCCATCTTTAGAAGATGTGAAAGATAAGGTTTATACGAGAGATATTTTTGACCGCGATTAATTTAGCTATATGTATTGTGACGTTTAGGAGAGTAGTATGAAACGTTGGATACTATATATCGTGTTGGGTTTAATTGTGTTTTTTATATGGGATAATTCATTACAAAACGGAGGCTCCTCTGATGGGTTTAGCCTTATTTTTGCAGAGAAGTTAGCTCCCATTGCACATAATCTAGGCTTTCACGGAAATATATGGGCTTTAAATAGGATTGTTCGAAAATTAGCACATCTCACGGAGTTTACAATCCTTGGTGGCGTTTTATATGCAATCTTACGTCGTTATATTGAGTATGGAACCGTATTTAAAACGATTGGTCTAGGGATGGCTATAGCTATTCTTGATGAATTTATACAAATATTATCACCAGGTCGGAGCTCTCATTTTTCCGATGTTGTTATTGATACAATAGGTGTTGTTATTGGTATATTCTTAGTAAAATTAGTCTATAGAATAGGGTCAGAAAAAAAGCATATATAAAAAAATAAACTGTTGCTAATATACAACATGAGTATAAAACGCCTCATAATCACAAAGATTATGAGGCATTTTTTTAATGAAATTAAGATGAAAATTTAAATAAATTATTAAATGAACACATTATAATTTATCTATTTTTTTATAAAAACCACTATACAAGCGACTTTTTACCCTGTTATAATCATGAATATAAAATGAAAGTTTAAATGAGATAAAGATGAATTTTATAAAAGGGGACGATATCTGTAAGGGGTTATCGTAAGTAGAAGGGAAAGAATATGAATCGCGTGGTTGACTTACATGGTTGCATTTTGCCAGCTGTGTTAGGGCCTCAAGGGCCACAAACAATGGCAGAATCAGTAAAAATGATAAAATCTTTGGCTGAACAAGGAATTACAGATATTTTCAGTACACCTGATGTAATAGTATCTATGGATATGAATACTTGGGATGAAATGGAAACAACATTGAATGATGTAAAACTTGCAGTAAGTGAGCAACAAGTAGACGTTACTATTCACAGTGGTGCTCGCGTTTTACTTTGTGATGAAATGGTTGAATATATCGTTGCTCATCGCAATCAGTATTTGTTGGGTAATAGCCATTTTATGTTAGTAGCATTACCGAAAATAGTAAGGTTCACCATATTAATACATGGTTACTAAGCTTACTAGATATGGGCATTGTTCCTATTATTAGTGAAGTAGAATCTTACCGACAATTATTCACTAAACCAGAACAACTATTAGAGTGGGTAGATAAAGGCATTTTGATTCAATGCAATATGGCATCTTTTAATCACAATAATGCTAATTATCAAAGAGCTATTGAATTGTATCGCAATGGTTTGATTCATTTCTTTGGTACTGGTTATAGTAGTGAAAGTGATGTACAAGCACATCAAGGTTATGTAGAAGCAATTTCTAAATTGGATAGTACATATAAAAAAAGATTTACTCCCAAATATTCATCTTAATGAGCGTGATCTTTTGGCTAATCGCACATTCTATCCAGCTGTTCCATCTAGTTGGGTAGGTCAAAGGTCCAATTTCTTGACACGTTTATTTGGCTTCGCATTATAAATTATATAGGTTCTTTTTATCCATGCTATATTGGCATGGGTAAAAGAACCTATTTTTACTTTATATTGTATTTAGGGGTTGAAAACAACCACCATATATAGTATACTGAGGAGGCAGTAGAAATAGAGAGTTTTCTAATAATTCTTTACATTTTTACATATAAATTTATAAAAAGTATGGTTTACCATACTTTTTTCTATGTCTTAACATATTTTTTTCAGCGGTAACAAAATGGGGAGGTTGCCAATATGTTGCAGGTCATCAAACGGGATGGTACAAAGGTACCTTTCGACAAACACAAAATTGCTTTAGCTATTGAAAAGGCTGAGCATAGTAGTACAGGGTTGTACGAAGAGGGGTTAGCACAGCGTATTGCAGATGAAATAGAAGAATATGCTCAAAAGCTCCAAAAAGATATGACAATTTATGCTATTGAAGATCAAGTGTATTATAAGTTGATTGAGTATCATAATCCTGCAACGGCACGTGCCTATGAAGGTTACAAAGCTGTGCAAGCTTTTAAACGTCGTCAAAATACTACAGATGATGATGTAATTGGTTTGTTAGATCGCAGTAATGTTAGTGTTCTTGATGAGAACTCTAATAAGGACGCAGCGATTGTATCTACACAACGCGATTTAATTGCTGGTGAGGTATCTAAGGATATTGCGCGTCGTAAATTAATTCCTACGGATATTTTAGAGGCTCATGATAGTGGTGCCATCCATTTCCATGATATGGACTATATTATTCAGCCCATGTTTAACTGTTGCTTAATCAATTTGGCAGACATGCTTACAAATGGTACGGTAATCAATGGTAAGAAAATTGATACACCTAAATCGTTCCAAGTGGCATGTACAGTTACAACGCAAATCATTGCTCAAGTTGCATCTGGTCAATATGGTGGTCAAAGTATTAATGGCATTGACCGTATTTTGGCGCCATTTGTACGTAAGTCTTATGAGAAAATCCTTAATAATGTTATTGAAGAACAAGTTGAGATTTATGGCATGGAGCCTAATATGGAAAAGGCTCGTGAAATTGCTTGGAACCGTACGCGCAAAGAGGTTAAGGATGGGATTCAAACTATCCAGTATCAAATTAATACATTGATGACTACAAATGGTCAATCTCCATTTGTTACATTATTTATGTATTTCCAACCTGATTACGAATACGCTAAGGAAGCAGCTCTCATTACTGAAGAGATTTTACGTCAACGTATTAAAGGCGTAAAAAATGAAGCTGATGTATATATTACACCAGCTTTCCCTAAGTTGATTTATGTTCTTGACGAACATAATGTAACACCAGATAGCCCGTACTATTACTTAACTGAATTGGCTGCACAATGTACAGCTAAACGGATGTACCCAGATTATATTTCCGCTAAAAAAATGAAGGAAAACTATGAAGGGAATGTATTTAGTCCAATGGGTTGCCGTTCCTTCTTATCTCCTTGGAAGGATGAAAAAGGAAACTATAAATTTGATGGACGCTTTTAACATGGGCGTTGTAAGCTTAAACTTGCCACAAATTGGTATTTTGGCTCGCGGTAGTGAAGAAAAATATTTTGAAATTTTAGATAAACGTCTTGAATTAGCAGAAAAAGCATTGTTATTACGCTACAATCTTTTGAAAAGATGTAGTGAGTGATGTTTCTCCAATTCACTGGCAACATGGTGCCATTGCACGCCTTAAAAAAAGGTGAAAAAAATTGGTCGTTTCTTATCTGGCGGCTATGCAACGATTTCTCTTGGCTATATCGGTATCTATGAAGCTACTCGCTTGATTACAGGTGAGTCTAATACAGGCGAAAAAGGCCGTGTATTTGCTATGAAAATCATGGATCGTCTAAATGCCGCTATTGATTTATGGCATGATAAACATAATGGCTGGCTTATATGGTACTCCTGCTGGAAAAAGTAATACATG